>Ga0255346_1001485_pt1 | contig 32643 bp, 25 predicted proteins | sample wastewater_treat_FD_194410 | JGI IMG/M metagenome (GOLD analysis project Ga0255346, IMG submission 194410) | Wastewater microbial communities from Lulu Island WWTP, Vancouver, Canada - plant22 | ecosystem: Engineered > WWTP > Wastewater > Unclassified | place: Canada: Vancouver, British Columbia...
AAGATGCTCGCGTGCGAGACAGATTGACTAGAGATTAGGCTGTAGCAGGTTCGAGATGCGGCAGGCGTGTTGGCTTGTACTGTCGGTTTGCAATGGACTGGATGTGGGTTACGCTAGATTGCGCATGGCGCATTGCGCATGGCGCATTGCGCATGGCGGATGCCGTATGCCGTATGCAGTATGGTAGATGTCTCCAGATCGTCTTTGGGTCGATCGTGTACTGATTGCTTGGAGAAGATTGGTTTCGAAGGGGCTCTCATTATTGGTAGTTTTAGTTTTGCTGGCATGGAGGACGGAGGCAGAATGAGGTATGAGGTAGCCGATGAAGCAGAAAGTCCCGTCCCCCGTGCTTTGCATGTACTTCGAGGGGGGAGAGCATGAGTTATCCGCGTATGGTTATAGACACTAGGAAGATTGAGCACAATGCTCGAGTGATTACTGATCTTGCGGGCAAGTACGGGATAAGGATTATGGGAATAGCCAAGGGCACCTGCGCGCATCCGGCTGTGGTGAAAGCCATGGTTGCAGGTGGGGTAGAGTCTATAGGCGACTCGAGAATAGAAAACCTCCGCAGAGTCAGAGAATCTGGTTATGACGGAGAGACGGTCCTTATTAGAGCACCTGGGTATTCTCAATGTTCAGAGGCAGTCGTGTACGCTGATACGAGCCTTAACACCGAAATTGCGACTGTAGTGCGGTTGGGGGAAGAAGCCGCGAGCATAGGCAAGGTCCACAAGGTTGTCCTAATGATAGATTTAGGCGATTTGCGGGAAGGCGTCATGCCAGATAAGGCCCCTCAGGTTGCTCGGGAAATGGCGCGCGTGCCTGGTATTGAACTAGTCGGAATAGGTGTGAACTGGGGCTGTTTTGGAGGCGTAATCCCTACTAAAGAGAATATGAGCCTTTTGATTGACACGAAGAGAGAAATTGAGGATTTCATTGGGCTGAGCATGTCGCGGGTCTCTGGCGGCGCGTCTACCAATATGAAAATGTTGCTTGATGGCGATATGCCCGAGGGTGTGACAGAGCTGCGCATAGGCGAGGCGATTCTTCTTGGGCGGGAGGCGGTTCACAGGGAACGCGTGCCGGGGTGTTTTCAGGACGCTTTCTTGTTGCAGGCCGAAGTGATCGAAGTCCAAACCAAGCCATCAAGACCGTTCGGAGAAATCGGACAAGATGCTTTCGGCAATGTTCCTGTTTTTCAAGACCGCGGCATAAGGAGAAGAGCCCTTCTAGCAGTAGGCCGCCAAGACATAGATCCAGAAGCACTGACCCCACTGATAAAGGGAGTCGAAATCCTAGGGGCTTCGTCAGATCATCTGGTATGCGACATAGAAGACGCCGAAGAACCGGTCTCCCTTGGTGACGTGCTCACGTTCGTCATGACTTACAACGCACTCCTTAAGGCAAGCACCTCATCCTACGTTACGAAGCATGCAATATGAAGCAGCGGGGACGGCACTTTCTGCTTCACGTTCAGTTTCTGCTTAGCTTTCTGCTTTGCGTTCTGCTTCGTATCACTTGAAAGCAAGGGAAATGGGAAATGGGGTCGGTTCTTTCCGCTCTGCGTCCCTATCCGGAGCATGAGAACCGACCCCATGCTTCACTAAAAGAGTTCGATGAGTTCGTCGATGAGCGAACCCACATATGCTACTGCTGAACGGATCGGTTCTGGGCTGGTCATGTCTACTCCGGCGAGTTGGGCGAGTTCTAGGGGTTTCTTTGTGCCTCCTAGTTTGAGGACTTCCACCCACCGCTGAGCGGCAGGGGCCCCTTCTTGTTGAATTGCCTGCGTTACCTGTGTGCCAATGGTCAGACCCGCTGAGTATGTGTATGGGTAAAGGCCGCGGTAGTAGTGGGCCTGTCGCATCCAGACCAAGCGCGCTCCGTCGTCGATTTCTACTTCGCCGCCCCAGAATTCGTCGAGGATTTCTCCCTGCAGTCTATTGAGTACGTTGGCTGTTATAGGTTGGCCCTTTTCCGCCAATGGGTATGCTTGTCTCTGCAATTCCCCTTCGATCAAGTGCCTTACGAAGTTGTGGTGGTAGCTCTTCAGGAACTCCATGAGAATCCACCTGCGCGTTCTCTTGTCTGTGGTTCGAGAGAGGATGTAGTTGCCAACTAGCGCTTCGTTTATTGTTGAAGGCGCTTCTATGAAGAACATAGTGGGTCTTGTGTTTCCAAATCTCTGATACCTCTGAGATAGCACGCCCTGACCTGCGTGGCCCAATTCATGGGCAATGGTAAGGACTTCGCGCAAGTTGTTGTGCCATCTTGTGCTGATGTACGGGTGCACGCCGTAGACCGAACTGCAGAAAGAACCTGTTCGCTTACCTGCATTATCAGCTCGGTCGATCCACCGATTTTGGAGAGCCTCTTGCATGATCTCTGTATACTCTGGGCCCAAAACTGATAGCCCGTTGATAATCATTTCGGATGCTTCTTCCCATGTGGTTTTGGGATCAAATTCGGGATCGAGGGGCGCTTCTATGTCGCAGTAGAGCATCTTGTCCAAGTCAAGGATCTCTTTTCTCAGCCTTGCATATTTGCGCATGTGAGGAGCAAGCTCAGTCAAGATGATGTCGTGGAGGTTATCGTAAATGTCTATTGTGACTTCCTGTCGGTCAAGCAGCATGTGTATGGCTGATTCGTAGTTTCTGAGACTTGCCATGGTCACGTTTTTCTTCACTTCTGTTCCCCAAGTTGCGCCGTAAGTGTTTTGGTATTGCTTGAGCACTCGCGTTGTCTCGTTGTAAGCGTTGCGCCTGAGTACCATGTCGGCTGCTGTTTCATACCTGCCCATTGACATTGGGAACAGGTTCCCCTTGCTATCTGCTACTGGTTCGAAGGACATATCTGCCGTACGAGACGTTTCATATATTGTCCCCGGTGCGCTGAGGACTTCACCTAGGGCCGCAAGTGACGCCTCGGTTTCAGGGTGAAGTTGATGCGGCTTGCTTTCTATTATTTTTTCTATCATGATACGGAAAGGTTCAAGCCCCGGTTCTTCCTCGAGGTACCGTTCAAGTGTTCCTTCTGGCAGGTTGAGAGATTCTGACCTAATAAACGACATCTCGGCCCCTATCTTTGTTGTTAAAGCAGAAACGCGGCCGGCCATTTCCTGGTATTCGGGATTTGTTCCGTCAGACGAAAGGTGCAGAGAACCGTATGATGCTACCTTTGTTAGACGTATAAGCAGGTTCTCCTGGGCCTCCAAACACTCAAGCAGCACCTTTGGCCCTTCTCCAAGCCTTCCCTTGAAGGCTGTAACCGAGCCAACTAGGCCTTCTACTTCCTTGAATTCCTTTTCCCAGTCCTCTTTGGTAGGAAAGATATCTTCCAGTTTCCATGTCTCTTCCAGTGGGACCTCAGCACGTAAAATCTGTTTGCTCATAATTTACCCTCCAGACAAAGATTTGATGTTGCTACTTGCTATTTCCAAGACCTTCGAATGGTTTTTGGAAATCTGCGAAAACTGCAGCTGATGCCTGGCGGTTCCCAGGCGATTGCAAAGTCTCCTAAGCCTTGCTCCAGTCTCAGTACGGCCTCAGCCCGGTCTCGGTCGGCCCTCACTGAGCTCTCAGCCGGGGAATCTTACCGTGCAAAAAAAGACCTGCTAGTGTACTGGTAAGTGCCCAAGGACTATTGCTTGTTTTCGTCTTGAGTTACGCCAAGTGCCTATGCCAATGAGGCAATAGGCAGAATGAAACAATGTGCAACACAATATTTCAATACACGAACCTTTGACTCCTTCTTTTTCGGATCCTATCAGTCAATTGGCTTGGAAGGAACCATGAAGGAACCATGAAGGAATCATGAAGGAATCATGAAGGAACCATGAAGGAACCATGCTCAGGTTTCGTAGAAATGTCAAGGAGATTAGGACTGTTCAAGGGGCCTTACCAACTCTTGGGGACACTAGAAGCACCTTTTTGCAGGAACTCTCTTAGAGAAACTAGAAACCTACTTGGGGTAACTCTCGCACACAGAGTATCAAGGGACCTTTAGGAACTGCAAAGAGGCGATGAAGCAGGAGAACCGACCCCGTGCTTCATCTTTTTTAGGCACTTCCAAACTTGGTGTTGAGTGTGTATAATCAGCTGACTGTAATTGTATGTGTGTGCTATGGTGATTTTTGAGAGGGGTTGTGGTAGTGATTCTACCTGTTCTGAGGATTGGGGATCGTGTGGCTCGTTATCCGTTTGTGCAGGGCGGGATGGCTGTCAGAATATCTACGGGAAAGTTGGCTGCTGCAGTAGCGGAGGCTGGCGGTGTGGGTACTATTGCCGGAACAGGGATGTCTTGCGAGGAACTGCGGTCGGAAATCCGTTATGCAAGAAGTCAAACTGACGGCATTATCGGGGTTAATGTGCTATTTGCCATTAGGGAATTTGCGGCTCTTGTGCACACCGCTATCGAGGAAAAAGTCGATTTCATCGTTTCCGGCGCTGGGTTTTCACGAGATATGTTTCGATGGGGAAAGGAGTCTGGCACCAATATCATATCCATTGTGTCTTCGGCCAAACTTGCCGAGGTAGCCACTCGTCTGGGTGCTTCTGCTATTGTAGCCGAGGGTGGCGAGGCAGGGGGGCATCTGGGCACATTTCGTCCTCTCAAAGAGGTTTTCCACGAGGTCAGGAAAGCCACGGACCTGCCCGTTATTGCCGCAGGTGGAATCGTTACCGGGGAAGACGCCGCAGAGTATTTCGCATTGGGTGCAGATGGCGTCCAGCTTGGCACGCGTTTTGTCGCTAGCGATGAATGTGCTGCTGATGATGCTTTCAAAAAGGCGCATATTGGTTTGAAAGAAGAAGACGTAATAATAATACAAAGTCCCGTCGGCATGCCGGGGAGGGCAATCCGCAACCGGTTTACCGATAGTCTGCAAGGAGTACAGTCTGAAGAAAGACTTAATTGCCGTGGATGTCTTAAGCACTGTTCACGTCAATATTGTATTTTGGAGGAGCTTGCCTTAGCGCAGAAAGGTGACATCGAAAACGGAGTGCTATTTACAGGGACTGGCGCCACACGGATTTCTAGCATAAAGCCTGCAAGGGAGATTGTTGCTGAACTAGTAGAAGGCGTAACCAGGGCGAAGACTCAGCAAGTATGTCTGAATGCCTAGACACTGTTTTCAGGTAGCAAGCTGTAAGCAAAATGCGCAGGTGAAGCGCGCGAACTGCAGTGACAACCACGCTGCAGTGACAAGCACGACGCGCAGAAATAGCACGCACCAGGATCGCGTAAGGACAATAACGAACCCTAAGCCGGCTTGCTAGACTGGTTTAGGGTTCGAGTGATTGTAAACTGCGCTTAAACATCTATGGTTCTTGAGATGACCTGCTGAACACCTTTCTAGGCCCGACCTTGCCGAATCAATTCCACTGCTTAGGTGGGGAATCGTAAGTCGAGTCGCTCTTTTGGGCATCTTCGTTTTTGCTATCATCTTCGTCAGTGTCCTTGACCACATCTATGAAATACTCTTCTACGTGTGTGTCGTCAGGCGCTCCAACGTGTTCGGAACTATCCTGGGAGAGCAAAGGTGAGGCAGGAGAACCGACCCCGTGCTCCGAGTGCTTATAGAATTGCTCTGAGAGGATGAAGGAGCCTACTATGGCGATTAGTAATGTGGCCCAACCTGCTTTTTTGAAGAATGGGGAGAGTTCGTCGGTGCCTTGTTTTGCGTATGTTTCGAGTGGCCCTACTAGGACTATTGCGCCTGAGATTGCTTCTGCTGTCTGCCACGGAGCTGAGACTGCTACTTCTCCTTTTCCTACCAAAGGTATTTTGAAGGAGCTGATTTCGCCTTCTTGCATTGTGGCTGTTAGGGACTTCTGGTCGATGTTCTGTCCGACTAGCGACCCTTCTTCTGAGGAGTCTACGAGGATTGCTCCTTCCGAATCGGTTATAAGGACACGCAAACCGGTGTTGTAGTATATCCAGCTGGCCAATTCGGCCGTGTCTTCATCTTCGGGGGAGATGTCTAGCTCTGCTAGCGGTGATACTAGTTGCTCCATAGTGTACTTTACCTGTTCAATGGAGTAATCAAGGAAATATGAACGAATCATCCGAGTTTCGAGGAAACCCATTGCAAGTACCAATACTAGACTGAACACTACCAGAACTGTCATAATCTTAGGTTTTGAAAGCATGATTTAAGAATCACAACCCCTTTCTGAAACTCAAAACTGCAACCATGCTGCGGTGTGACGCAAATACTGCCGTCTCTTCTGAGGCACCGATGATTCTCGTGCCAAAGAGAAACTTACTCCCACCTATAGGCCACAGCACCCACTCTTTCAGGGCTAATCCTCATTATCTCACTTATCCTCCAACATTGCATGTCAAAGGATACCCAAAGTGAAAACCAACTAAGGATATGCAGCGAATGCATGTCTCGAGTTGCGCGACTTTACTATCTCACTACATAACTATACGAAATTGCAACTCGAGGGTTTTCTGCGATCAGGGTTTTTCCACAGGTACCCATACTAGTGTCAAGGATTCGACCGAGATGTCTTTTTTGAACGGTCGGACCACATGTACTTCCAGAACTTCGTTCATGGGATCCAGCCTCTCGGACAGCTTCTGTGTTTCTTCGAGGAACTCTTCTTCCAAGGCGTCAAGCTCCTCAGTGTACCTTCTTAGGGTTTCCTCGCTGCGTTCCACGTCGCTTTTTTCTTTTGCGTATCGAGTGGCACCTCTTGCGGTTGTCGTTGCCCTGTCCAAGGTGGAAGGACCAAGTTTTTTGCTTCCTAGGAACGAAGAAAGCAACGTGGCTCCCGCTGATATCGCAGTTTGCTTCTGTTGTTGCTTAGCTTGCAACTTTTCACGAGAAACCGCGTCTTCTGCCCGGTCCACTCTAGACTGCGCCGATTGAATCTTGGCAGCGTATTTTTTCCTAAGAGACTCTATTTCTTCGTCTCGCTTCTCCCTAAAGGCTTGGTCTAGACGGACGCGGAAGTCGCGTTCAGATTCATCAGGCTTGGAGAATACTTTCAGTGTTGGGCTCATGAAGATCTCTAGCTGGTGTGTTCTGTAAAGCCAATCTGCGAAGTCTTTGCTCCACGCAACGTAGTTTTTGGCCACTGCCGCCCATGACGGAAGCTGCGCAAAAGCAATGCCTGGTGTAGGCGATGCGTCAAGTTCCGAAATGTCGATGTTTATCTCGACGGCCTGATCCCAGTTTATTCTCTGACTGCTCGGGTCGAATGGAGCGGCTAAGAGTACGTTTTTGTCGCAGTCTGTTCCGCTTTTGGAGTCTCGGAAACCTATGCGCGCCTTTCCTAATGCCATAGGTTGGTACACGAAACGGTCCACAGGCCCTCCTTTTCGAAGTGGGACAAAGCGTTGCGTGATGTCCGGCGGCAAAAGAGGAACGTCCGTGTCCTTAGGCACGGCACGGTCTGGCTGAGTAGGCTGAGCGTACTGAAGGGGAGCGGGAATCTCTACTTGTTCTCGAGCACCGCCAAATGAAGGGGGCGCAACAGCTCGGGTGGGTTCTTCTTTGTAGAAATCCGTGGAGGCAGCCGCTTTTTTGGCCTGCGCAGTCAGCTGTGCGATTTGGTTGCGAGTCAAGGGCCCTCTTAGATATGACATGGCCCAACGCGTTTCGAATATGGTAGGTTGTACGTCGTGAACGTTGTTCATTAGAAAGACTCTCTGCCCTAGACTTGAAATTATCTGTTCCAACTGCTGCCTGCTAATCTGCATGTTCTGAGCAGCGGCAGCGCCTTGTAAGCCGTCTAGGACTCGCATTTTGTCTCGTTCAGTCTGCAATCTCCCTATGAACCAAGTCCCCGTATTTGATAAGCCCTTGTAGTCAAGGTCTACTGGATTTTGTGTTGTGAGCAGCACTCCTAGGCCAAACGCCCGGGCTTGTTTAAGCAGGGTTAGAAGAGGCGCTTTGGAAGGAGGTGTCGCTACAGGCGGGAAATACCCGGCAATTTCGTCCATGTACAAAATAGCCCGGAGGCTGGTAGTTCCCGATTGGACACGAGTCCAACTTAAAACCTGGTTTAAGAGGAGGGTTACAAAAAACATCCTTTCAGCATCGTTAAGGTGAGCTATTGAAAAGATAGATACCTTAGGTTTTCCCGAAGGAGTGTGCAAGATATTGTCTATATCCAAAGACTCGCCCTGCATCCAAGCAGCAAATCCCGGAGCAGCAAGAAGGTTATTGAGCTGGATTGCTAGTTTGAAACGCTCATCCGCTGGGAAGAATGATTCAAGGCTTACTACACCTATCTGGTTGAAATGCGGGGAGGTGATCTGTTGGATAAGGGAAGGCAGGTCGAGGTCTATGCGTTGCCTCCACGATTCATACAATATGGTGGATATCAAGATGTGTTCACGGCTCTTGATTGGGTCGGCAACAATCCCAAGCAGCGCCAGCAGGCTATTTGTGGTTCCGGTAACCTGCTCGGTTAAAAGCTCCGTATCATCAACAATTGCTTGCGGAGGTGCCGCAAACGATTTGACAATGGACACAGGGATTCCTGCGGTACTACCTGGAGTGTATATGACAAACTCAGCGGATTCTCTTAGCCGCCTTATTCGTTCGCCGTCTTGTCCCCATGCTGCTAGACCTTCGCGCCAGAGCTGCGCTTGGGCGGCAGCGTATTCTTCAGGCGAAAGGTTCTTTCTTCTGGCGTCGTCTTCGTTTATCCAAGGGCGAAAATCCTCGGGTCTTAAGTCGGGAAATGTCAAAAGGAGATTTCCCATGTCTCCTTTCGGATCAATGACAATGGACGGAATCCCATCTATTGCCGCTTCTTCTAGCAGACTAATGCACAAGCCTGTTTTTCCGCTTCCGGTCATGCCAACACAGACTCCGTGTGTTACCAGGTCTTTGGAGTCATATAGGACTAACCCTTCTTGGTGCTTTTTTGCCTCCAAATCATAGGGCCGACCCAAGTAAAAAACGCCTAATCTCTCAAAGGGATGCATTTCATCAACCCCTCTTTCCAAGAAGTGACATAGAACTCATGCCCAGATTGGCAGCTACAGTCAGTGTTTTTGTTCTTGGTTTGATTGAAACCCAGAGACACTAAGAATCGCCTTTTATGACGTCTTGCATGCTATACAATCCAGGACCCTTTCCTACGAGAAATTGCGCTGCCGATATTGCCCCGTAGCCGAAAACGTCTCTAGACATGGCAGTATGGTTGATCTCTATTACCTCACCTTGACCTGCGAATACGACATCGTGTTCGCCTACTATGGCGCCTCCGCGCAAAGAGTGAATGCCGATTTCCTCAGGGTCCCTCTTGCCTGAAGTAGGGCTTCTTCCGTAGACATACCGCATATTTCCTCCGAGGTTTTCGTTGATGGCATCTGCGATCATCAGCGCCGTGCCGCTAGGCGCATCTTGTTTCTGGTTGTGGTGTTTTTCCACTATCTCAATGTCAAACGAATCTGCAAGTACGGTTGAAGCCTTGGTGACCAATGAAATCAACAGGTTTATTCCCAGAGACATGTTTGCCGACATGAGTATGGGTATTTGTCTTGAAGTGTCTGAGATTTCACTTACCTCTTCAGGAGTAAAGCCCGTAGTACATATCACCAATGGGATCTGCCGAGATACGGCGAAATTCAGTAGATCATGAATGCAAGTGTGATGAGAAAAATCGATTATGACATCTGGAATTTGCTCTACAGGCACCGTCTCCGGGATCTGATCAAGCGAAGAATACACAGGATAAGAGTTTGTGATTTCTGAATGGTCGCGATCAACTCCACAGACAATCTCAAGGACTGGTCCTTCATGTGTTCTGCCTTCATTAGTGGCCGTGGTTTTTTGGGTGTCGCTAACCAGCCGTGTTAGGACCTGTCCCATCTTTCCATTGCATCCGTGCAAAAGTATCCTCAAGATATATACCTCCATCTCCATTCATGTGCAATTGAACTGTCTTTACCACCGCTACCGATGCCGTCGACAAATGCAAACGACTGACTGCTATGAGTTGTACGATCCAACTACTTGCCTGATACTGTGATTCCCGATGCCGCTACATATGGAAGAACGGCAAATCCGAAATCGGTTCTTTCGGCAGATACATTTGTTATGTCCATGAGCAGGTCAGCCATATTGCCTGATATCATTGCTTCCGTTATAGGGTACGCGATCTTCCCTTTTTCTATTAGGTAGCTGTTTTTGGCTACGCCTGAAAAATCGCCGTTGTCAGCCGGGGATCCCCCGGAAAACCTAGAAAGAAGCACTCCCTTTTCGACGGACTTTACCATATCATCGAACATGGTTTTACCTGGCTCTATGACAAATGCCTCACCATCGTTTACGCTTCTTTTGAGTCCGGTTTTTCTGGAACCATACAGGCTAAGAAGGAACGTGTTCAGAATTCCTTTGTCAATTATTGTACTATTCTCAGCAGCATACCCATCCCTAGTCACAAAGTACCCGTCACAGATCTCATCTGATACGGGCCGCGAATGTACGGTGAGAATCGGATTTGCGATCTGGGCATTGAGTTTGTCTTTGTAAATGCTTGTTTCTCCGATCAGAGCGCTATCTGATATGGATTCGGTGAGGAAGTACAAGACGTCCATGAAACACTGCGGAGTGATGACGACATCACCTACAAACTTTCCTTGCAAAGGCCGAGCGTAGATCTGCTCAACTGATTGTCTCAGAAGGGTATCGAGTAAGGCCGAGTCGAGAAAGTCCTTCTCTAGATCCCTGAGCGAGCAACCTGTGTAATTGAACGAAGAGACCTTGTCGCCTTCTTTCGATGAAAACATGAAGACGCAATGGTAAACTCCATTGTTCGACACAAAATCGACGCCGTTTGAATTCACAAAACACTCACTTTGACGGGTAAAGTCCACATAAGACTGCATGATCCGTACTTGAGGATACCTAGATTCTACTTCGCCGAGGAACTCTTTTATCCTCACGTGCATCTTGTCCAAATCAGGCGAATCGTGGCCTGTTGAAAACTCTTTGGTAGGTTGACGTTCGGCAATATCGTATGCCTCGTCTGGAGCGGACGCATCGGCTATTGCAAGAACCTCATGTGCTGCTTGCTGAATGGAGGCGGCGTCGGATTTGTTTATGGAAGAAGAGCCCTTCTTGTAGTCTCGAATGGCCGTTAGCCTCACAGAAGTATCAAAGGTTGTTCTTAAGAGGGTGATTTCACCGAGCTCGAGGTTCATCTCGTGTCTTGCAGCTAAGGTAGCCCTGCACTGAGCTTTATGGGCGCCCGCACTAAGTAGAGAGTCGAGACCGTTTCTAGCGATGCTTCTTGCATCTGCCATGTTTACCTGCCTCCTATGTTGATCTTGCATTTGATGGCGGGTCCGCCCATCCCTACCGGTATAGGCTGTTTCTTTCCGCACATGCCGCTGCTAGTCCAGTGTGTATTCTCAGAGACCATAGTCACGGTCCTAAGAACGTCGAAAGCTATTCCTGATATGGTCGTATCCTTGATGGCTTTGGAGATCTTGCCGTTTTTGATTTTGTACCCGAGCGTTACTGCGAACATGAACTCGCTCGTGGAGTCAGCTTGACCATTTCCTGGTTTTACGAGATAGTAGCCATCGTCAATTGATGCGATCATGTCCTCTAGTTTGTCTTTGCCGGGCAAGATTGCAGTATTTCTCATACGTATCAGAGGTTCATCGGAGAACTGAAACGCACGAGCATTTCCTTTTGGCGGTACCCCAAATGACGCTGCGCTTTCTTTATTGTGAAGATAGTTTCTCAAAATTCCTTTTTCGATTATGACTGCGTCTTCTGCCTTTGTGCCTTCGTCATCTACGAAGACTGGCACAGGGCACAATTTGCCATCGAAAGAGTTTGCAAAGTCGATCAGGGTGATAAGTGGGCTTGCCACCTCTTTCGCGATCTTGTCACCTGCGACGGAACCGCCTAGAACCATGTCTGCTTCTACAGTATGACCTATGGCCTCATGCGCTAGGATTCCTGCAAGCTCAGCGTCAAGGACGCAAGTTGACAAACCTGCGTCAGGGTAGACACCTTCGCTCTTTTTGACCAAATCCTGATACTGTTGCTCCAGTTCGTCGAAAAGGTCGTCGGGTGAAGTGAGCACATCTTCAAATTGGCCGAATCCTCCGTAAGGCCTGTAGAACTCTATTGGTTGGCCATCTTTTACGACTGACATGAGCACCAATACGTATGCTCTAGGGATCATGGAATGCGAGAATGAGCCGTCCGACGTGACCAGAGTTTTTTCCATATCAAGACAGTTAATTGTGACTACTCTGCTTGCCAGTTCAGGATAGATGCGTTCTATGTGGTCATCAAGTTCCTTTGCGAAGTCAAGCAGATCTTTCTGCCCAAGCCGAGGTTTCTTCGTAGAGAAGTCATTCTCGGAATTACATGCAACCCCTGGAAGGGGTCCTCTGCCCTTATTCTCCCTCGAGTCGAGAAAAAGAGCGTTTTGTGTCGCGCTTTCTATGACAGATTTTACCGCGTCCCCATGGAGCTCAGGGCTGGACGCAAATCCCCATGAGCCATTGCTGTACGCTCTCGCGCTTACTCCGCTATCTGACGAGCGCGAGTTTTCTACATTATGTCCCTTTACAAAGGAAATCCTAGTAGTCCGATTCTCCTGCACTCTCAGTTCAGTATAGGTCTTAAAGAATTCCAGATATTGTCTCAAATCCAAACTCTTCAAATATGTCCCTCCTCACAGGATCTAATGTGGTCCTTACCGTCCATATCGCTTTCGTGGAAGCCTGCTCAATGTCTTGCCCTTCTCATCGTATGGTTCGCTTACAAAACAAACGCCGGATCATCTGATTCGCCAAGTGACTGCCCAGCCCGGTCGAATTCCGCAGACCCTAGGAGGATTCTTCACATATCTTGGATAAACCTTCTTAAGAGAAGCAGCGGGGACGGCACTTTCTGCTTCACCAGGAGATTCTCGCAGATTCTCGTTTTGTCCTGCAACCCAGAGCTTAGGAGGTACGCAATTGCGAAAGTCTATGTCTGTCCTAGTCCTTATCATTTCCTTGTGTATCAGTCTTGTGGGCTGCACTACGATGCCACTTGCTTCCAAAAAAGAGAACGGAACAACGCAACCTCGTATCGCGTCAGCCGAACGAGAAAGCCTGGATGAGCGAGATTGTCCGGAGCAGGAGGAAAGCGTAGACGAGGCACAGAGCGGTGATAGGCTTGTCAATGAGGGCAATACGGAAGGCCCTGAGGAGGGTGACAATGACGACCAGAGCCAAGGTGCACTCGAATCAGAAACAACTTGCTATTACCAGGACGGTTTTCTGCTAGGCAAAGGGAAAGCCCCTGATTTTGCCAGAGATGTTAAGGCAATAACCATTGGAACAACTGAGAATTGTCTTACCGACTATCCTAAGGGCTACCAGTTGAAGTACCTTTCAAACATGCAAGTTGATCTCAGATACAGCCCCGATTTCACAAGAATCTACAGCGATGATTTGGAGCTTAGGATTTCAAAAGAAAGGTCGCCCTACAGCGATGTTTCGGGCTGGCTTTCGGACTTGCCGAATTCCTACGTCACCAACGATAGATACATGCAAGCCAACAACCTGACCATACATGAAGACACCTGGGTAGAGATAAACGGCAGGCAGGTTAGGCTTTTGAGCTTAACGAGGACTCCTGCGCCAAATAGCACGCAGAGGCAGAACTCATACACGTATGCATACACCAAAACGGAAGGCCTCACATATTATACATTTCATTTTAGGTCTACTTCTTTTCAAGAGCACAGGGATACCATCTACCGCATACTCGAGTCCTTTGAGCTGAAAGAGCCAAGAGGGGAACCTGTTTACAATCTGTCTTTTGAGCCAAAGATTCCAAAATGGAGCCAGGAAACAGCCGCGCTTTACGAGAAGATATGCACCTGTGACCATATCATCTGGGGCTTTTTTACTCCCAACCCTTTTAGTCCCGAAGGAAAGGAAAAGATAAGGGAAGTAGAAGAAAAGCTTGAGTTTGAGTTTCCAGTAATATTGTGGTACCGGTACATGGGACACGATTTTCCGGCCGAAGGAATGCAAGAAGCATATGAGGACGGCAAGATTGTAGAGCTAACGTACCAGATTGTAGCCGGCGCATACGATAGGAACCCTAACTTTGACGTGCTGGATGGCGTTAAAGATGAAGAAATCCGCAGATTTGCAAGGCAAGCTAAGGAGTTTGGCCATCCTTTCCTTTTTAGACTCAATAATGAAATGAACTCGACCTGGGTCAGCTATTCCGGGCACTTATCCCTATGTGACCCAGACATCTTCATACAGGTGTGGAGACGCGTATACAATATTTTCCAAGAGGAAGGCGTAGATAACGCTATCTGGATTTTCAATCCAAACGATGTAAGTTTCCCGCCGTGCAAGTGGAATTCCCACACCGCCTATTACCCAGGAAACGAATACGTGCACATGATCGGACTTACTGGATATAACACAGGCAACTACTTCAATGACCTTACCGGGGAAAGGTGGCGTTCCTTCACAGAGATATATGACAGGTTGTGGAACATGTACAGCCGACTATATGCTAGGTTTCCATGGATAATCACCGAGTTTTCGTGCAGCTCAGTAGGAGGAGACAAGGAAGCCTGGATCAACGACATGTTTCAGAACCTGCCCAGGTACAAGAACATAAAAATAGCCGTATGGTGGAGCTACTACGATCCAGACCCGCGCCCCGAGAACAAAGGCGTCCCCGCGAGGCGATACTGGCTAGACGAAAAACCAGAATACATCGAGGCCTTCAAAAGAGGCCTGCACCAGACCCAGCCGTGAAGCAGCGGGGACGGCACTTTCTGCTTCACCAAGGAACCAAGGCACCAGGGACGGCACTTTCTGCTTCACCAGGCTATTCTCGCAGATCCGGGTCACTATCCTTCAATAGGCAATTCGGGAGGTATCCAAATGGAAAAGCCCATATCAAAGCACCTGGTCTACCAAGGACGAGTACTTTCGGTCAGGGTAGACACGGTCATGACCGAAAAAGGGCGCGAAACCACCAGGGAAATTGTTGAACGGCCCGACACAGTGTCCGTAGTAGCAATTGACACCGACGCCAATATTCTGTTGGTGCGCCAATATCGATACGCTATTGGTAAATACACATTGGAAATACCCGCCGGAATCGTTGAACCAGGAGAAACTCCTGAACAAGGCGCCAAAAGGGAGCTTAGGGAAGAAACAGGATATGATTCGGGTTGCCTCACGCCGCTTTACACCTATTGGCCAGCCATTGGCTATTCGACCGAGCGCATGACAATATTTCTCGCCACGGATCTTCGCTCTGATCCTTTGAAAGGGGACGAGGAAGAAATACACGTCAAACGGTTGCCATTTGCGTATGTAAGAAATAGTGTGGCAGACTGTTCAGGTTCCAAAGAACCACTTTTCGAAGACGCCAAAAGCGTAATGGGTGTGCTTTTGGCTGCAAGATATCTAGAAGTATAGCAGGAACCCATCAGATATATAGAATCTCATATATAGAATCTCACTCATCTGCAAAATAAAACCCCGGGGATTTCTCCCCGGGGGAGTTGGCGCTACCCGGCGGTCCTCCCGCTGGAATTGGAGGCGCCGAGCAGCACTAGTTCGTCAGACACGGCACCACCTCCTTTCTGAATATATTATACTCCCTGCAAAGCCGAAAATCCTCTTTTGCGTCTCGATACTGTACCACTTAAATTGCGAACGAGCCGCCGGAACAATATACTGATATAGAACACAGAAATTCAAAACCAAAGGCCATTATAGGGGCATAGGCATCCAGGGATTTTGCAGGGACCTTAATGGTCTAATGATCCAAAAAACGCACCGATGCTGAAAACGCAACTACGCTCTCACCAACGTAGACAATATTACTTGGGGTGATCACCCATGATCTCCCCTAAAAAGGGGTGACATCACAATGGCGGATGAAAAGGTATTGCTTGTAGATGCTAACTCGCTTGCAAATCGCGCTTTCTACGCACTGCCGCCGCTTTCAACAGTTAAAGGAGTTCCAACGGGCGCTGTTTACGGATTTCTTACCATGCTGCTTAGGCTTATTGACGAGACCAAACCCGGTTACGTGCTCTGCGCCTTTGACCACCCGTCGCCAACCTTCAGGCACCAAGAATTTGAAGAATACAAGGGAACAAGAAAACCAAGTCCAGAGGAGTTCAAAGAACAAATACCTCTCCTCAAAGAGGCGCTGTCAGTCCTAAACATACCCATCGTTGAACTGCCAGGATTTGAAGCCGATGACATCATAGGGACTCTGGCCTGCACTTACAGCAGAAATGGATTCCCTGTGACAATCCTCTCGGGCGACAAGGACTGCCTGCAATTGGTTGGCGACAATCGGGAAGTGGTGATCTTTGTACGTGGAATCTCCGAGACCAAACAATACGACAGAGATGCCGTTATCGAGGATATGGGGATTTCTCCAGAACAAGTTCCCGATTTCAAGGGACTTGCCGGGGACCCGTCCGACAACATACCTGGAGTGAAGGGAATCGGCCCAAAAACAGCGGCGAAGCTGTTACAAGAATACGGTTCGTTGGAAAATATATACGCGAACATAGACAAAGTTACTCCCAAGCGAGTGCAGTCTTTACTCAAGGACCAAAAGGATACTGCCTTTCTCTCAAAGAAACTGGCAACCATAGCGTGTGACGCTCCCTGCCAGGTCGATCCTGCCCAGGCTAAATGGGAGGGGCCCGACGTGGCAAAAGCCAAACAGTATTTTGAAGATATGGAGTTCCGCAGTCTCCTCAAAAGGCTTCCTGAGTTTGAGGGCACAAGTAAAGAGAAACACGAAGCCGGTCCTGAGTGTTCTGGTCCTGAGAAAACTATCCCAAATGCGGTGCTGTTTGATGAAGAGGAACCAACAGGCCCGCTAGGGGGATTTTTAGTGGTAAATTCAGAAGAGAAGCTCAAGAAACTCGCAGCGCGCATAGCACAGACCAAACAGATTTCTCTCTATGCTGGCCCTTACGGCGCAGAAACTCCGAGCGTAGCGCAGTTTTCATGGCCGGATCTCTTGGGCGTTTCAGATGGCGAAAAACCATATCTGGTAGATTTCAGCGCCAATCTTTCAGACTCCAAGCTAGGGAGACTAGGGAGGCCGCTTGACCTCGGCGATCCCGACTACCAAGACGCGATGTGGAAGTACATTGGCCCTATCTTGCAGGACCCTGACGTCAAAAAACTAGGATTCAACCAGAAATGGCCATTTACCATATCGTTTCATAAAGGGCTTGATGCGTCAGGGCTCGACTTTGACGCAATGGTAGCCGCGTATTTGCTCGATCCTACAAGGACTACTTACAGACTTGACGACTTGGTCAAGAATTATCTTGGGGAAGATATGCCAGGCTCTTATGAGGATTTCTCCAAAAACACTAGAGATACACTAGAGGCTCACGATATGAACCGGGATCACCTGGGCAAAGGCGCTTTTCTTGCAACCCGGTTGGTTCCCCATATGCGACAAGAACTGAAAGACTATTCTCTATTAGACCTGGCGCTCCAGGTAGAGTTTCCGCTAATTGAGGTTCTAGCAGATATGGAAGCCACAGGACTTGGAGTAGACTTAGAAAAAGGTAAGGCAATCAGGTCGGAATTTGCCATGAAACTCGAGCAAATCCAAAGGGAAGCATACGAAATGGCAGGCGAAGAGTTCAATCTGGATTCGCCAAAGCAGATTAGCCACGTGCTGTTTGAAAAGCTCAATCTGCCCCCGATAAAAAAGACAAAAACAGGATACTCGACCGACGCAGAGGTGTTGGAAACTCTGAGCGAAACTCATCCACTGCCCGCGAAAATTCTGGAATACAGGCACTACTCCAAACTCAAATCCACCTACTTGGATGTTCTGGAAAACGTAATAAACCCGAGCACAGGCAGAATACATTCAACGTTCCATCAGACGGTGACTGCTACCGGGAGGCTATCGAGTTCAGAACCAAATCTTCAGAACATACCCGTAAAAGATGAAGACGGCAAATCAATAAGGAGCATATTTGTCCCTGCTCCCGGTAAGCTATTTCTGGCCTCCGACTACTCGCAAATTGAGCTCCGGATTATGGCCCACATGTCACAAGATCCTTCGCTGATCATGGCATTTAGGAACAACGAGGACATTCACAGAAGAACTGCGGCCGAAATATTCGGCTGTCCTCTTGAGGAAGTCACTCCCGAGTTGAGGAGCAAAGCAAAAGCCGTCAACTTCGGGATAATCTATGGCATATCAGACTTCGGTCTGGCGCGAAACACAGGGGTGTCAAGGGAAGAAGCCCGCCAGTTTATAGACACGTATTTTCAAAGATATCCTCGAGTTAAGGAGTACATGGATAGAGCCATAGGCGAAGCTAGAAGGACAGGATACGTCACGACAATTCTTGGTAGGAGAAGGCCAATACCTGAGATTAACTCTAGAAACAACATAGCTAGAAGGGCCGCCGAAAGAACCGCGATAAACACTCCAATTCAGGGCAGTGCGGCGGATATAATTAAGTTGGCAATGGTGCGAATCTATAGGCGGTTTGATGAAGAAAATCTTGGTTCTAAGATGGTGCTTCAAATCCATGACGAACTTATTTTCGAGATCCCGCCTTCTGAAGAGAAGATTGTGAGAAAGATAGTAGAAGAAGAAATGGAAGGGGTTATTGAACTCAAAGTGCCTTTGATAGTTCAAATCGATGTAGGGAGAAGCTGGGATGAAGTCTAATTCGCATTGCGAGGGCGTACCTACTGGTCCGAAGCGGCCCTGTGGCGTATACGTGATTGGGCTCACTGGTGGCATAGCCAGCGGCAAGACGACTGTATCCGACTATCTCAAGAGCCTAGGGGTATGTGTCATAGATGCAGACGAAATGGCCCACGAAGTTACATCGCCTGGTTCCATTGGGCTTCAAAAGGTCAGTGAGGAATTTGGCGACCATATTCTTACAGAAGAAGGGAGCCTCAACCGTAAAAAGCTGGGGGAAATTGTATTCGGCGATAAGGAAGCTCTTTCGAGGCTGAATGCTATAGTCCATCCTCTGGTCATAGATAAAATGACAAAGATGCTGAGACAGTTTGATTATTGTCACCGAGCCTTGGCCGGAGACGAATACGGATATGAGGCGCCCTGCGTTGTGCTGGATGTTCCTTTGCTATTTGAAGCTGGTATGGAAAACCTGTGCGACGAGGTCTGGGTTGTAGCGGTAGACGAGGATACGCAGATAAAGAGGCTAATTGAAAGAGACGGCTATAGCGTTGATGAAGCTATGAGAAGAGTCAAGGCTCAGATGCCTCTTGAAGAAAAGGTGAGGCGGGCGCACAAGGTAGTAGATAATACAGGTACCATCGAAGACACAAGGCGACAAGTCGATGAACTTTTTGAGGATGTAGTACGGAAATTGAGGGACAGGAGAGAAGGAACCTAGTTATATGTCTCTGAGTTTCAGTTTCTGTCATCTAGTGATACTATGCAAACTACATCATATCTAGAATGCTCTAAATATTGGTCAGGGGGAAGGTTCGATGAGCGAAAACGGAGGCAACCACATTGAGATGGAGGATGCAACCGCGAAGACTTTCGAGAAGCAGCTATCATCTGCTAGGGTGTCCATAGTGGATTTCTGGGCTCCATGGTGCGCGCCCTGCACAAGGCTATCTGAGGTGATGAGTGAGGCTTTCAAGGAGATTGCAGGTACTTATGACGGAAAGGTCAACTGCCTCAAGGTAAATGTTGATCAGGAGCAGGAACTTGCGCAAAAGTTTGGAATTATGAGCTTACCTACGGTCATCGGATTTGTGGGGAACAACCCCGTTGAAAGGTTTACTGGCCGCACAAAAGATGACTTCATAAAGTGGGTGGACAGGTTGGCGGATATTGGAGGCCTTTTGGACGAGGAATAAGGGGAAGGCAGTCTTGGTGTAAAAGGTCAATGGTACGGGCAATAACAACATTTCGTTGGGGGGACCTTAATTGGCAGAAAAGATCATAGATTTGCGGTCGGACACAGTAACAAAACCAACCCCGGAGATGAGAGAGGCCATGGCTAACGCCGAGGTGGGTGACGATGTATACGGCGAAGATCCTACTGTGAACCGGCTTGAGGCACTTGGGGCTCAAATGGTGGGTAAAGAGGCGGCAGTATTTGTACCTACAGGAACAATGGGAAATCAGACATCGATTATGGCCTGGACGCATAGAGGAGACGAGATTATCTTGGAGTCTTCTGCACACATCTACATGTATGAAGTGGCTGGGCCGGCGGTTCTTTCCCAGGTGCAGGTGAGACCTGTTACAGGGCGGTATGGCGCCATGGACCCTGATGACGTAAAGGCAGCCATAAGAGGTGCAAACATTCATTTTCCGAATACTACGTTGATCTGCCTGGAAAATACCCATAACAGGTCAGGCGGATGTGTGGTGCCTCTAGAAAACATGAAGGCCATAAACGAACTGGCAAAGAGTCAAGGTATCTCAGTTCATCTTGATGGAGCGCGGGTTTTCAACGCGGCCACAGCTCTAGGTGTAGACGTTAGGCAGATTACTCAGTATGCAGATTCAGTACAGTTTTGCCTCTCCAAGGGTTTGTGTGCTCCAGTAGGCTCGTTGGTAGCAGGGCCCAAAGAGTTTGTTGACCGCGTTAGAAAAGCCAGGAAACTCCTTGGCGGCGGCATGCGCCAGGCAGGGATCTTAGCTGCTGCTGGGATAATAGCTCTTGAGAAGATGGTTCATCGCTTGGGAGAGGACCACGAAAATGCCAAGCGCCTTGCCTTAGGACTTGCCGAAGTCCCAGGTCTTTATATAGACATGGCCACTGTCCAGAGCAATATGGTGGCAGTAGGCACCAAGGATACAGGTATGGATGAATTTGAGTTCTCGGCTTTTCTGAAGTCAATAGGGGTGTTGGCTAATGCGTCTTTACCCTACACAGTAAGGATGGTGACACACCACGACGTCACTTCTTGCGACGTAGATGAGGCCGTGTCGAGGATGAGGGATGCTCTTAAGAAATGAAGCAAAAAGGCCTGTGGGACGATGAGAACGCCAAGAAGGAGGTAGATAGAGACCTGGGCGACACTTCCAAACCGGAAAAGGGTGGGGGCAGAAAGGTCAGGCCCACGGACGAGTTTGGGGTCATTCCGGAAGGAGCTCCATTGGCTCTCAGAATGACACCCATGGATTTTGAGGAATTTCTTGGGCAAGAGGAATTGATGGGTCCCGGGAAACCGCTCCGCAGGATGATCGAAGAAGACAGAATTTCCTCTATGCTGTTTTGGGGACCCCCGGGCACTGGCAAGACCGCTCTTGCGAGGCTGATTGCTTCTAAGACGCACTCATATTTCAAAGAACTGTCTGCAGTGACCTCGGGGGTCAAAGACGTGCGCGAAGTAGTAGAGTTTGCCAGAGAAGCTAGGAAAATGGGCAGAAAGACTATCTTGTTTCTAGACGAGATACATCGGTTTACAAAAGCCCAGCAGGATGCGCTCTTACCCCACGTAGAAAATGGCACTCTCATACTTATAGGCGCGACCACTGAAAACCCCTATTTTTCTGTGAACTCACCGCTTCTATCCAGAATGCGCATTTTCAAGTTCGAACCCCTATTGCCATCTCACATAGAGACTCTGCTCATGAGGGCTATAACCGATCGAAAACGGGGACTTTTTGCCGGGAATTCTGTGGCAGAAAGCAAACTCCAGGCTGAAGCGGAGATTACGCCACAAGGCATCCAGACCGACTATCTGATAATAGAAAACGGTGTTATAGACCATATTGTCCGCTACTGCAAAGGCGATGCCCGTGTCGCGCTCAATGTGTTGGAGGCGGTCTACAATATAAGCGACGTTGCCGATGGTAAAAAGATTTTGACGCTTGAGAAAACCATGGACGTGACACAAAGTCCCACACTTATCTACGACAAGACAGGTGACCAGCATTACGACATAATTTCAGCATACATAAAGAGCATGAGAGGCAGCGACCCCGACGCTGCCGTCTACTGGCTGGCTAGGATGTTGGAGGCAGGCGAAGACCCTAGGTATGTAGCCCGACGTCTGGTCATATGTGCTGCCGAGGATGTAGGATTGGCCGATCCCATGGCTCTTGTGATTGCGGAATCTGCGTTTCGCGCATCTGAACACCTTGGTATGCCTGAGGTGAGGATTCCCCTGGCGGAGGCTACAGTATATGTGTGTCTTGCACCTAAGTCAAATTCTGCGTATCTCGCAATAGAAAGGGCTCTGGCAGATGTGCGGGAAAAACCTACGTATGCGGTACCCTTGCCGCTTCGTGGGACAGGATATTATGGAGCCGAGGAATTAGGACACGGGGATGGCTATCTGTATCCTCATGATTATCCTGGCCACTATGTGCAGCAGCAGTATTTGCCGGATGAGCTGGTAGGCGTCAAGTATTTTGAACCTGCAGAGACCGATGTTTTTGAAAAGAAACTCAAGGAGGTGCCATGTATGGACAAGAAGATGGGAGTAATAGGCGCCGGCACGATGGGCTGTGGCATTGCCGAAACAGCTTTAGTAGCAGGGTACGAAGTTGTCCTCATCGATGCTACCGAGGATCTGGCCCGCAAGGGCTATGAAAGGATTGAAAAAAGCCTCAGCAAAGGAGTAGACAAAGGCAGGATAACGCCTGAGGCAAAGGAAAACATGGTATCAAGGCTGAACTGTTCGGCGGATTTCAAAGAACTCTCTGGCGCAGACGTAGTAATAGAAGCCATAACCGAGAAAATAGATGCAAAGAAGGAAGCGTTCAAAAAAGTCTCGCAAGTCGTTTCAAAAGACGCCCTTATAGGGTCCAATACCTCTTCTTTGAGCATAACCGAGATGTCAAAAGCGGTTGAAGAGCCAGGTAGATTTCTGGGAATACATTTTTTCAACCCTGTGCCTGTAATGAAACTTGTCGAAATAGTCAAGGGTGAAAACACTAGCGTAGATACAATAGAAAGAGCCAGAGCATTGTGTGATGAACTTGGAAAAACCCCGGTCATTGTCAAGGAATCACCGGGCTTTGTTGTCAATCGCCTGCTGTGCCCAATGCTGAACGAAGCGGCGTATCTACTTATAGAAGGAGTAGCTAGTGCCGAGGATATCGATACTGCAATGAAGCTGGGAGCAAACCACCCAATTGGACCCTTGGCGTTAGCAGACCTGATAGGCATAGACGTGCTTTATGCAATCATGGAAACACTTGCTGCCGAACTAGATGAACACAAGTACAAGCCATGTCCCCTTCTAAAGGAAATGATTGACCAAGGCCACCTAGGCCGCAAGACGGGGCAGGGATTCTATGAATACTGATTGAACCATCAGAGCAGGGGGGGTCGGTTCTCATGCTCCTTTCGTCTAGCGAAAGGAGCATGAGAACCGACCCCCTGCTTCATTCATCTAGAGTTTGTAGCCGATTTCTCTTAGGAGAGAGTGCCTCTTTTCTACGTCTTCTGGACCTTCGATTCCTTTTGGTAGCTTGCCATCTATGACTCCCATGATCCCGCGACCCTGGTCTGTTTCAGCGACTACGACCTCTACGTCATTTGCTGTGGCGCAAAATATGCTTACGACTTCGGGGAGCATTTTGATGTTGTTTACCACGTTTATGGGGAAACCGTCCTCCATGAGTATTATGAACGCATGGCCCGTTCCAAGAAGTAGCGCGTTTTCGCCGGCAAGTTGCACTAATTTCGGGTCGTTGCCTGTGGTACGTACCAGACACGGGCCGCTTGCTTCAACAAATGCTATTCCGAATCTGATTCCGCCGCCTGCATTTACCATTGCTTCATGAAGATCTTCAACTGACTTTATGAAGTGACACTGACCTAGGATCATATTGAGATTTTCTGGTTTTTTTATGCGGACAACTTCAAACTTAAGTGACATGATATCCCTCCTTAACGTAACTGTTCAAAGGTCGCCTATGTTACCGCGAGCGTACAGGTGTCTTCTCATTTAGCTGTGTAGTTTGAGACAATTGTAACACATGCGCTCGTCGAACCAATCCAAAACGTTTCGGCGGTCAGTCGTGTAAATTAAGCATGTAATCTTGAAATATTCGGCACTTTCATACACCATATATACAGGTACTAATGGACCATTGTTCAATAGTACGATATTTCGATTATGAATGCGAGATGAGGTGAAAAGTTATGGCTGATAAGAAAGTCATTGTATACTCAACTCCTACTTGCCCGTGGTGCACCAAGGCAAAGCAGTACTTAAAGCAGATCGGAGTCGACTTTGAAGAAAAAGATGTCTCCGTTGATGTCCGAGCGGCCAAAGAGATGGTGGAATTAACCAAACAGATGGGTGTTCCGGTTATCGTAATAGACGGCAATCCGGTTGTAGGATTTGACAAAAAAAGAATAGATCAGCTTCTAGGCGTATAGGGTTCGGTTTCTTGACGCCAAGGTAGAGGATTTTGAGGCTCAACTTGAGATCTAAGGGGATACTGTTTCTAACACTGTATCCCCCTTTTGATCATGTGCTGGCTCTACTTTTTGAGCATCAAGGAATCCAAGTGGGTACCAGCAGGGAATAAGCGGTGTTGTTCTGGGTGTAATCTTACAAGCCGTACCTTGCCCTCTGCCGTCTGTTGTATTTTCTGAACTTGGATGATACTACAAAAAATGCAACTATGGTCAATGGGATGCCCAAAGGAGGACACAAAACGGCGATAGTCGTGGTAGCAAGGATAGTAAGATCACCCGCCATTTGGAGGAGCCCACCGATAAGGCCGTGCTTTCTGAAGCATATCAGAAGATTTACGATAATGAGGAGGACTATTACCATCCTACCTTATGCACCTCCTGTTTCTTGCCCCTTTTCTTGTCACGCCCTTTGAAGAGATTGAGAAGCCCTACCCCAATGATGGCTATGAATCCCAAAGGCCCTCCTAGAACGAATGCAGCGATGACAGTGATGCACCCGAGGGTATTGCTGCAAGCCGACAAAGTAAGGACTAGGAATGCCACAAATAATACTCCTAGTACCCAGACAAGACATGTCACCCCTACCACCTCCTTGGGCTTCTACATATTTGTACGTCAGCGGCCGAATAAAGCTACAACGTACTCTTGCCACAAGCACACAACGGTGGTCCTCAACTGTTACTGAATGCCTTTACAGGCCTGCTGCATTCCTTTTTTGGAAGAGATATCCTTGTACGGTTCATTTCTCTGCGCTAGGCCGGCTTTCCTTCCAAGAGGAGATAAAACGTGTGTTCGTGACCTCTAGGCCCTTTATGGAGCGGATATTTCGAATCCGTACTTTTTTTGTCAAATTGGGGTTGCTTAATTGACCTTCGAATTGTATAGTGTAATTTGGTGGTCTATTGGTGGCATATTCAACAGGTGTGCCATAGACCAAACCAATTCTGGCCCAAGATATGCAATAGGGCCCAGTAGTTACCAATGATCAAGCAAGAAGGGTGATGACATGGCTGAAAAGACTAATCCGTTCCAAACCATGCTCGAACAATTAGACGCAGCTGCCGAGATAGCGGGGTTTGACAAGAACGACTACATTACACTTCGCTACCCAGAAAGAGAACTAACAGTTAATTTCCCCGTGAAGATGGATGATGGCACTGTTCGAGTGTTTACCGGCTATCGTGTTCAGCACAACACTGTCAGAGGGCCTGCAAAAGGCGGAATCCGTTTCCATCCAGACGTAGATATGGATGAGGTAAGAGCTCTGGCAGCATGGATGACCTTCAAGTGCGCTGTTGTGGATATCCCATACGGCGGCGCCAAAGGTGGAGTCACTGTAGATCCTTCTAACCTCTCACAGGGCGAAATTGAGCGCATAACAAGAGCATACACAGCGAAAATCGCAGACTTTATTGGACCTGAAAAGGACATCCCAGCAACAGACGTAAATACCACTCAGCAAATGATGTGCTGGATTATGGATACCTATAGCGCTCTGAAAGGCGTGTACTCCCCTGGAGTGGTAACAAGCAAGCCTGTAGAGGCTGGCGGCTCCATCGGTCGTAAAGAGGCCACAGGACTTGGAGTTTTCATTACCACTAGAGAACTCGCGGATAAGCTCGGTATGGATCTATCGAAATCAACCGCAGCAGTACAAGGGTTTGGAAACGTTGGAAGCAACGCTGCCAGATACCTCCACGCCGCAGGAACAAAAGTCGTCGCTGTAAGCGACGTATCAGGTGGTCTTTACTGCGAAGACGGATTGGACATCCCTGCGCTTCTCGATTACGTGGCCAAGCACCCGAGACATATCATAGAAGGTTACAAGCAAGATGGTATCAGGACTACCGATAACCATGGCATACTGACCTGTAAGGTTGACTTTTTAGTTTTGGCTGCCCTCGAGAATCAGATCACAGCAGAAGTCGCAAAAGAAGTCCAAGCAAAGGTAATCATAGAAGGCGCCAACGGGCCGACTACTTTCGACGGAGACAAGGTACTCGAAGAAAGAAAGATCGTGGTATGCCCAGATATCCTTACTAACGCAGGCGGAGTAACTGTATCCTACTTCGAGTGGGTCCAGAACCTGCAGCACCTTGCTTGGGACCTTGAGACTGTCAACAGCAATCTCGAGAAGATAATGGTTAAGGCATTCGATGAGGTATACTCAGTAGCTCATGAAAAGAAGATTTCTTTGAGGATGGCTGCCTATATCGTAGCGCTTAAGCGCTTGATAGCAACTCAAAAACTCAGAGGGATTTTCCTATAGGTTTCTGTTGTGAGTATCGCGGAGTCGCCTATTGACGCTCCGCACGATCTCACAGCAGGCTGGTTGCGGTATTCTAAGACATAGTAACATACGTAGCTTGCAATAAGGAAAAGTACGCACCAGTATAAAGAGCACATACGAAGCACAAATGTAGATTAGAACGCAGAGAACGACATAGCAAACAACGTAGCAAAGTTGCAGAAAAAACGCGGCAATAGATTCAGTAAAGACGCAGCACAATATGCACTTTACGACATAGACAAAGATACACCAACAAAGCAGTAACAGAAAGAGCAAGAATCGCAGCACAAAAAGCACTAGATTTCGCAGATACAAAAGCAGACAGCAACGCAGCACATTACCGCAGCTAACTCAGAAAAAAGGGCCAGAGGGCCCTTTTCTGATCCATGCTCCACGGGGTCGGTTCTCGTGCTTCACTCGTGCGTCATTTTTCACATGTGGCGGGGGGATTTCGCATTGGTACAGAAAGCTCAACCAGGTGTCTTACGTACTCTATTTCTTCGATGTCAGCTCTAGTTTCTGACCTTATTTCCTCATCTGTCATAGACATTTCGAGACCAATCAATATTGGGTCTAAGCTCTCATAGCCCATCTCTATGGTCTTTTGATCAGTCAGGCCGGGAAACAAATCAGGAGTAGGTGCCTTATCAATTATCTGTTGCGGAACCCCAAGACGTTCTGCCAGCTCTATTACTTGCGTTTTGTAAAGGCCCGATATGGGTTCCATGTCGCAAGCGCTGTCTCCGTACGGGACGAAAAAACCAGTCATCTTCTCACTCTTATTACAAGCCCCGAGAACCAAGTTGTTACTTAATTCTGCGTATAGGTATGTGGTAACCATACGTACTCGGTGCTTTGTCCGAAAGTATGCTATGTGTCTGCGTAGTCCGGGCTGATCTCCACCGCCTTTGAGCGTCTTCAAAAACGTAGACTCATCTTTTGTAGAGTACTCGCGGTATTTTCGCAAAACATAGTACTGTTGGAAGAACCGAGGCATCAGAGTAGTCGAAGGCTCTAGATCATAGATTCCAATAGTCTTGAGGATAGGTGTAATGTTCACTTGCTTCAGATGCAAGCCAAAAGTCTGAGCCACAAGCCTTGCATCTGCATAACTCTGCGGATCAGTATCCCGTTCCGGCATGAACAGTCCTTCCACCTTATCCCCGCCTACTGCCTTAGCCGCCAAGCTTGCCACTACAGCAGAATCGAGACCTCCACTTATCCCCAATGTGCAGCCGTTCTTTCCAAGGTCAACCACACGATCATATATACAACCCTGTATCTTGCGGCACAGGGAATCGGGATCGGATATAGCGAGTAGGCTGCTTATGCTCATGTAATAATTATACCACGAAGCACCGGGGACGGCACTTTCTGCTTCAGAGACACAAGCGGAGAGCCAAGGGCACTTTCAAGGCTGCGTTGCATTCCTCTCTTGCGCTAAGTATCCCAAACCCTTTCATTATCCGCCCAAATCATATATGATGAAGCTTAGCAAAACGGGGAGCTGTTCACAAACGGCTGAGAAAGGGCTAGTAGCGCCTGACCCATCGAACCTGTCCAGGATAATGCCTGCGTAGGGATATCTGAGTCAGACTCGCCGCAAAGACTAGCGGCTGTAATGCCCCCCCGGTGAAACGGAGGGTATTTTTTATGCGTGACGAGAAGTTGCGAGTAATTGTCGAAGGTGCCCTAATGGTTGCACTGGCTTTTGTACTGAGCTTTGTCAAAGTATTTACCGCGCCCTATGGAGGTTCTATAACCCTAGGAAGCATGATCCCTATTATCCTCTTTGCACTCAGGCACGGGGTAGGTCCAGGAATTTTTGCCGGAGCAGTCCATGGATTGCTTCAGCTGATTGTAGAGCCAGTCATAGTCCATCCGGTGCAAGTGCTTCTGGACTACATCCTAGCGTTTGGGCTGTTGGGATTAGCGGGACTCTTCCAAGATAAGCCGGTACTAGGTACAGTTGTGGGTGTAGGTGGGAGGTTTGTAAGCCACTTCATCTCAGGTGTAATATGGTGGGGAGTATTCGCTCCGGAAGGAATGAATGTATGGCTATACTCGATATTGTATAACGGCGCGTACCTTCTGCCTGAGCTCATAGTGTCTGTAGTCATAGTAAAGTACGCGCTCGAACCTTTCTTAAAGCAGAGAGCAACTACCAATCCAATGTAACTAAATCGCCTAGATCGCATGGAAGTTGCAAGGCAGTTTGACACGGCAAATGACGATTTCAAAGTGGTTGAAGATAGAACTGGCGCAGGCACATGTAGTGCCTTCAACCAGTGGACGAAAAGAGATGAGTACCAATGGATATCCGCAGACGCGACTTGTATAATGCCCTTCTAATACTATTGACGACTCGGCAAGGAGCAGGAAAGACGGGCGCAGCCAAGACACGAGCAAGAAAAGTGGGAGTAAAAGAAAAAGGTGCAACGGAAAACGCGTCACGGAATGTCGCTTCAAAAATGTGGGAAGAGCCTCTTACTCCTGGACCGCACGTTGAACACGAGCCAGGCTATGCTTTTTTGGTGGCGGGCGGCTCTTTGGACGAATCAGACATAGCCTATGCTCGAAGTAGTGCATTTGTAGTCGCAGTTGACTCAGGAGCTATGTTTCTGAAAGAACATGATTTGATCCCCGACGTCATTGTCGGGGATTTTGACTCTCTTGACGCCGAAACTCTCAGATACTTCAAAAGCCTTGAGAAGCCTCTGCGCGCAGAAAAGTTCTCATCCAAAGATGCAGGCTGCCTCTACGATTGCTTGCACACCACGTCTCCGGGAGCCGCTGGAAATGTTGAAATAGTGAGCCTGCCTCGGGACAAGGACAAGACGGATACAGAAGTAGGTCTTGATATCGTCCTAGACAAGGGATTTTCGACTGCTGTTTTAGTAGGAGGCTGCGGAGGCACGCGAATCGACCACGAGATTGCGAATCTATTCCTTATAGAACGTTATGCCAAGATGGATCTGGACGTCATACTTTGTTCGAAGCGCACTATGATCTTTGGCTTATCAGGCGCTGATTCCGAGTACTCCACACATAAATCAAAAAGGTGGTTTCGCGGCAAGCCGGGCGATTGGGTGACCATTATCCCTATTACCCCGGAAGTAGAGGGGGTAACAACTTACTGTCTCAGATTCCCTCTATACGACGCGATCCTTGAAAGAGGCGCGACCTTGGGTGTATCTAACGAGATGACGCAGAATGAGGCAGCAGTCTCTGTAGCAAAAGGGTTTTGCCTTGTAATTGTGACGGCAAAGTAATCAGAGATCGTGTGCCTGCAAACTTGAAGGTATCTGCCGCAAGTCTGCCGCAAGTCTGCCGCAAGTCTGCCGCCAATTTGCCACTAGTCCGCCACCAGCCTGCCACCAATCCGACAGCAACCCGTCACCAACTTACCACCAATCCCCAGACACATCTGCTTGAACCCGTCTGGCTTTCCCGGTATCGAAGAAAAGAGGAGAAGCATATGCTAGAATAGAACAACAGAATAAATGCCTAGGCGAGCAAAAAACGGAATCGCGCCACCACGCTTATGCGTAGCTATTCGCTTAGGCCGATATTTGTGCAAACACTCATAGGCACAAAGGGAGGGGCAGAACGCTATGGATGTAAAATCAGTTTTCACTAAGAAAACCGATGTCGCTGAGGAAAAGGAGATAAGGCAAGAGCGAGCCGAAGAAATCCATGCCGAGTCAATAGTGATAGACGGACATCAAGGAACGCTTTTTGATATCGCAAGGGGCATAAGGAAATTCGACGAAGAGTCTTCGGTAGGACACTCAGATCTACCAAGGCTTCGCCAGGGCGGGGTAGATTGCGCAGTCTTTACGGCATTTCCTTACGACAGGATTTGGCCCACACGCGGCGTAAAGCAGGGGCTTGAATACATAGATCTATTTGAAGAAGTCGTCAAAACACCTGGCGTCAGGAAGGTTCTCACGACGTCCGATATTGAAGAAGCCAACAAACAGGGAGAAGTTGGCATAATGCTGAGTTTCGGAGGCGGCGAGTTCATAGAAAGTAGTGTTGAAACCCTGCGCATGTACTACCGCCTTGGCCTCAGGATGCTTACTTTGACCTGGGATGAACGGAATCTTCTAGCCGATGGAGCAGCTTTTTCAGCTTCCAGAGGCGGGTTGACCCCTTTGGGAGTTAAGGTGCTTGAGGAAGCAGGAAGATTAGGCGTATTGATAGATGTTTCACATCTATCAGAAGCAGGTTTTTGGGATGTGGTGGACCTCGCAGAGGTACCTTTTGTAGCTAGCCACTCAAACTGCCATGCCCTCTTTGCTCATCCACGAAACCTCACTGATGGGCAGTTAGCAGCAATAGGCCAGGCCGGAGGGCTTGTTGGAATATCATTGAATCCAGAATACCTTACCGGTTCAGAGGAACCGCCCACGTTATCCCAGGTGGTTGACCATATAATGCACGCAGTAGAGATTGCAGGGGAAGAGCACGTAGGCATAGGAACAGATTTTGACAGTTTCAGTGGAAGCGGTCCTGAACCTTTAGTCCACATAGGGCAGCTACCCCTACTGACCTACGAACTTTTGGAGCGCGGGTTGTCTGGACGGGTTATATCAGGCATTTTGGGCGGGAACTGGTTTAGAGTGCTCAGAGCTGTTATAGGATGAGCATTTACGAAGTCGCAGAAAGTTTGGGTTAAGGTGGTTATTCGATATTGAAGGTAATTGTGGCGATGAATGCCTTCAAAGGCAACTTCACAAGCAGGGAAGCATGCTCCATAGCCGCTTCTGCTTTCTCTATAGGTTTCCCCGAAGCACAGGTTTGCGTCAATCCTCTCGCCGACGGAGGTGACGGGACGATTGATGTTCTGGTACAGGCTCTATCCGGCAAGGTTGAAATTGTCGAGGTGACGGATCCTTGGGGCAGAAAAAGAGCAGCTCAGGTGGGGATTTTGAACGGTGACACTGCAATTGTAGAGAGTGCCCAATGCTGTGGCCTCGCGCTCGCACACGGGAGAATACCTGAAGTGTTCACCGCTACCAGCCGCGGAGTAGGAGAAGCGATGAGATGGGCCGCTGGACGAGGCGTGAAAAGAATCATTGTCGGCATAGGTGGAACTGCCACAAACGACGGCGGGATCGGGATGGCCCAAGCGGCGGGAGCGAGAATATTGGATGCTCTAGGTCGCGATGTCGGTCCTGGAATCCAGGGGCTCAAGCAGGTTCACAGTGTAGACTTAGGGGACATACCAGAGGTCTTCAGGGGTGTCGAGGTAATTGGGATCTCTGACGTGAAAAACGTCCTAGTAGGAAAAGAGGGTGCTACCTTTACATACGCTCCCCAGAAAGGACTAGAGGCTGAATATCTCTTGGCGGTTGACGAAGCCATGAACCGTTACGGGGCTATTTTGGGGAGGGATTTAAGCCGTGATCCCAGGGATCTGCCCATGGCGGGGGCAGGGGGAGGCTTAGGCGGCGCGCTATGGAGCTATTTCGGGGCAAACCTAGTAGATGGTGCAACGTTCATCATGAAGGAAACTGGTTTTTTTGACCTGATTGAAGACGCAGACATGGTGATAACGGGAGAAGGTAAGGTAGATGCGCAGACTGAGAAAGGGAAAGTCCCTTATGCTGTAGGGAAAGCGGGTCTACAGCGCGGAGTCCCAGTGATAGTCATAGGGGGAAGTCTCGATGATTCCGTCATGACAGATTACCCTCCCGAGTTCTCGGCTCTTTTTGATACTACGGTAAGACCTATGAAATTGAGCGCGGCGCTTGCTGTATCTAGGAAAACGTTGCCTTTTGTGGCCGAGCAGATCGCAAGGCTGTCTAGAGTTTCGGCACTTTCTAACCCTACGGAGATTCAGACTTCTGCGGGCGGAGGAGTGATCAGAAAGTCTAAGGGCAAGAGGCAAGTCCTTATGATAAAAGACAGGTTCGGCGTGTTCGCTTTGCCTAA
>Ga0255346_1001487_pt1 | contig 32594 bp, 23 predicted proteins | sample wastewater_treat_FD_194410 | JGI IMG/M metagenome (GOLD analysis project Ga0255346, IMG submission 194410) | Wastewater microbial communities from Lulu Island WWTP, Vancouver, Canada - plant22 | ecosystem: Engineered > WWTP > Wastewater > Unclassified | place: Canada: Vancouver, British Columbia...
CTCTCCTCGTAACAAGGATAAAACTATTTCAACCTTGATTTTCGATGTAATATTCTTTCTCTTTTCCATAGCAGTTGTAAAAATAACTTCTATTTTTTACTGCTCGGTTTTTTTGAGGGCTAATATACTCAGTATGTATGGTGTTACAGATTTATTTTAAAAGATCGAGTTTCCGAAATACCTTTTCTATTCGATCGATTGCAAAATCAATTTGATCTTTGGTGTGCGTTGCCATGAGTGAAAATCGGATAAGGGTGTCGCCGGGCGCAACGGCCGGTGCTACTACCGGATTGACGAAAATACCTTCGTCGAACAACAATTTCGTAACCAAAAACGTCTTGTCGTTGTCTCTTACATAAAGAGGCATAATGGGCGATTGGGTTGGTCCCAATTCAAACCCTTTTTCTTCGAAAAGCTGAATGGTATAATTTGTGAGCTCCCATAATCTCTGAACTCGTTCAGGCTCGGATTTCAAAATATCAAGAGCAGCCGATGCAGCTGCAGTGGCAGCCGGTGTGATACTGGCACTAAAAATATTGGTGCGGGCATTATGTCTCAAATAGTTTATCGTCGGATAATCCCCGGCCACAAATCCGCCAATGGAAGCAAGCGATTTGCTGAATGTTCCCATAATAAGATCTACGCTATCCAACAATCCGAAATGATCGCAAACGCCTTTGCCGCTGTATTTTCGCCCCAACACGCCTAATCCGTGAGCTTCGTCCACCATGATGTTGGCGTTGTATTTTTTTGCTAATTCCACGATCCCGGGCAAATCCGCCAAATCGCCCTCCATACTGAAAACACCATCCACCACGATCAGTTTCACATTTTTGGCATCGCATCGCTTGAGTTGTTTCTCCAACGAAATCATATCGTTGTGTCGAAACTTATATTTGGTGGAAAAAGAGGTTCTGAGGCCTTCGATGATGGAAGCATGGTCACGTTCGTCCCAGATAATGTAATCTTCGCGTCCCGTCAGACAACCGATGACTCCCTCGTTCACACTAAATCCGGTAGAAAACACTACCGCCTCATCTTTATTCACAAAATTGGCCAGCTTTCGCTCCAATTCGAGATGAATGTCCAATGTTCCGTTCAAAAAGCGCGATCCGGCCATTCCTGTCCCATATTTTTTGGTAGCAGCAATCGCGGCTTCTTTAACCTTTGGATGATTCGTTAATCCAAGATAGGCATTCGAACCGAACATCAATACTTTTTTCCCATTAATGATAACCTCGGTATCCTGATCGCTTTCGATTGCCCTGAAATACGGATAAATTCCTGCAGCTTTAGCTCTTTGTGGAACATCGTATTTCGACATTTTATCTCGTAACAGATTCATTCTATTATTTTTAGATGTATTCATCAACTTTCCGCGGAAAAGTTTATCTGCCGTTCTTATTTTTTTGAGAAATATTCTCGAATAAGTAGCCTGCAAAGATAGTAATAAATTTAAATTATTTCGCCATAATGTTTTGAATTGGTTTGCTCATTTTGTCGTATGTTGCTAAATAGAAACAGATTGTATGACATTTGATCATATTTTTCATTTCTCCGTTAGCTTTTTCGAGAAGAAATAAAAAACATTTTGTACATAAAGGCGTTTACTATGAAATTAACCATTTTAAAAATAAAACGACATGTTAAGCAAAAAATTAGAATCGGCTATCAACGAACAAATTAATGCCGAAATCTGGTCAGCGTATCTTTATTTATCAATGTCGGCACATTTCGGTGCTGAAGGATTGCCGGGAATATCGAACTGGTTTAAAGTCCAGTTTCAGGAAGAAATGGATCACGCCCTCAAATTTATGGATTATATGATCGCAAAGGGAAATCGTGTCGAATTATCGTCGATCGACAAGGTGGGTACTTCATGGAATTCTATCTTGGCGGCTTTCGAGGATACGCTCCAACACGAAAAAGTTGTAACTTCGCGTATCAATAATCTGGTAGCAATGGCTCGCGACGAAAAAGACTTTGCTACGGAAAACATGCTTCAATGGTTTGTCAACGAGCAGGTAGAAGAAGAAGAGATGGCCAAGGCATTGATTGACAGCATCAAACTTATAGGTGACAACGGATTTGGCATCTATACTTTCGACAAGGAGCTGGCGCAGCGCACCTATAATCCACTTAAATCATCTGCGAGTAACGAATAGTAAATCTGTATTCAAGAAAAAGGATGGGAGAAAAATCTCATCTTTTTTCTTGTTTTTTTTGAACACTTTATCGGAGACAGCATTCTCGTCTATCAATTTAATTTCGATTGAAAATCTTTTGCGATTGAAAACCGAGTAAATAGATTTTGCTTGAAGTGTTTTGTGAAAATCTGTTCGATCAGATTGAAAAGATTCCGGCATGCAAATGAAGACATAGTAATACGATCAAAATAAACAACTTACGTTCATGAAATTCAAAAATCTGAGTGCACTTTTCTTATCCGTTTTTCTGGCATTCTCGTGCAGCAATGCCTCGAACGATAACTACAAATCACTTCTATGGAAAATTTCGGGAAACGGCCTCGAAAATCCTTCTTATCTTTTTGGCACGCATCACTTGACTCCCATCTCCTTTCTCGATAGCATACCCGGCATTTTCGAGATATTTGAGCAAACCGAACAAACTATCGGCGAACTCGATTTGAACAATTTGGGCGAAATGCAAATGAGATTGCTCTCCGAATCTTTTCTCCCTGAACATGTCACCTATGATTCGCTCCTTAACGATGAAGATCAACAATTGCTTGATAGTGCTCTGCGAAACACTCTTGGCGACGGAATAGATGTTTTCGGTCAACTAAAGCCGGCAATGCTTCAAAACTTAATTTCGATAGCACAGTTTCAAAAAAAATATCCATCGCCGTCCAATAACGTGGGACTGGACGAATATTTTCAACAAGAAGCCGATAAGCGTTTCAGACCGGTTATCGGATTAGAAACAGTTGAAGATCAGATTTATGTTTTACTGAACTCGCAAACTCTCGAAAGACAAACGGAATTGCTGATGTGTGCAGTGAAACATCCCGATCTGACAGCCAAGTTAATTGAAGAGCTTCAGGTTGCCTACTACAACCAGGATTTGGATAAAATTCAAAAATTATATGAAGGAGATCTTCCGGACGATCCTTGTCCTTCTACTCAAGAAGAAAAAGATATCATCGGCAAGAATCGCAACGAAAAATGGCTTGAAAAACTGCCTCAACTGATGGAGCAGAAATCATCGTTCATCGCCGTAGGATGCGCTCATCTTCCGGGTAAGTACGGGTTGATCGAAGGACTTCGGCGTTTAGGCTACAGGGTTGAACCCGTGAAATGACTGTTGTTTCATCTTTGCCTCTTTTCCATTAAAACTACATTCTCTACATGATGTGTATGCGGGAACATATCTACCGGTTGAACTCGGGTTACCTTGTATTTTTCGTCGAGCAAATTCAAGTCGCGCGCTTGAGTAGCCGGATTGCAGCTGACATAAACAATACGATCGGGTTCTGCAAAAAGAATGGTTTCGACCACATCCGTGTGCATTCCAACACGGGGAGGATCGGTTATTAATACATCTGGACGACCGTAATGAGTAATAAAATCTACGTCGAGGACATCTTTCATATCTCCGGCAAAAAAAAGAGTATTGCCAATGCCATTGATTTGGGAATTTTCTTTTGCATCTTCAATGGCCTCTTCCACAAATTCGATTCCGATCACTTTTTCTGCATCGCGAGCAACAAAATTGGCAATGGTTCCAGTCCCGGTATAAAGGTCATACACCAACTCTTTGCCTGTTAGTTGAGCAAATTCGCGGGCAACCTTATACAAATTATATGCCTGCTCGCTATTAGTTTGATAAAACGATTTGGGCCCAACTTTGAATTTTAAACCTTCCATTTCCTCATAAATAAAATCGCGTCCGGCCCACGTGATAATCTCTTGATCGGTAATCGTATCGTTGGCTTTGCCATTGATTACATAAAGCAACGAAGTTATTTGCGGAAATTCCTCCGAAAGAAAGTTCAACAACCTTTCGCGCTTCTCGCGATCATCCTCAAAAAAAACCACGACAACCATAATTTCTCCGGTCGAAGAGGTTCGAATGATGAGGGTTCGCATCAGTCCCAATTGATTGCGAAGATCAAAAAAAGAATACCCGTTTTGCAGGCAAAACGTTTTCACTGCATTTCGAATGCGATTCGAAATATCGTCCTGCAACCAGCATGTGTGGATATCGAGCACTTTATCAAACATCCCGGGAATATGAAACCCCAATCCGTTCATCTGCAGTGGATCATCGGTAGTTCCTATTTCCTGTTCTGTAAGCCAGCGTTTGTTCGAAAATGTAAATTCGAGTTTATTGCGGTAAAACGTTGTTTTGGGTGCACCCATAATAGCCGAGATCTCGGGCAACATCACTTTCCCAATGCGTGTAAGATTATCTTCTACTTGTTGTTGCTTGTAATTCAGTTGTTCTTCATAAGGCAGGATCTGCCATTTGCAACCGCCACACAATCCGAAATGTTCGCAAAACGCATTCTCCCGCTTATCCGAATACGAACGAAAAGACACAACCCTGCCTTCGGCATAATTTTGTTTTTTTCGTGTAATTTGAATATCAACCACATCTCCCGGAACGGCATAAGGAACAAACACGGCCATCCCGTTTACTTTGGCCAAAGCCTTTCCTTCAGCTGCTATATCGGTTATTGTAACAGACTCCAATACGGGTAATTGTTTTTTACTTCGCGCCATCTTTCAATTTTTTTTCGGATTGTTTTCTTTACAAAAAGTGCGCAAAAATACAAAGAATAAATTCGTCAATGTGCATAGTCGACAAAATTAAGTGGAAACAATTAGGACTTAATAAAACAGTTTCATCACAAAACAAATAATTTGGACGGATTCAAAATCAAACAAAAGATCAAATATCACAAGAATAAAATCAGTTATATGATGCCCGAAACTCAGAAAAATAATATTTTTGTAAAGAGTCCGTCGATATTTTCCAACTTGACATGTTGTAAATTAATGGATTTAAAATCCGGGAGCATGAACTAACAAAAAAATTTATACTTGAAAATTTTACCAATCTCAAATCTGCAAATATATCTTTTAAATAATATCTCTATGAAATTTTTTCGAATATTCTCGATTTTTATTCTTACGGTTCTTCATATATTCACTGTCGAATCTGCGATTAACAGACACAACTTGGTAACACGAAACAATCCGGTTTTGACTGCCGTAGATACTTTAGGTTCGTTATCGGTTGGAAATGGCGAGTTTGCATTTACGGTTGATATTACCGGTCTGCAAACTTTTCCCGAACAGTACAAAAACGGAATTCCATTGGGAACTCAATCGCAGGGGGGATGGCATAGTTTCCCCAACGAAATGGGCTATAAGCATTCCGAAACTTTAAAAAATTACGATTTCGGACGAGGACGGCAAGAACCTTATTCCGTTCAATTTCCCGAAAAAGGTCGACAGCAAGATGCTTCAAATTGGTATAGGGCTAATCCCCACCGCCTTCATTTGGGCGTTTTAGGATTGGAGTTAGGCAACGTTCAATTACAAGATATTGAACATATCCATCAATATCTCGATATGTGGAATGGGACAATAAAAAGCAATTTCGATATCGGGAACAATCATTACGAAGTCTCGACAGCATCTCATCCAAAACTCGATATGATTGCTACAACCATATTTTCTACGAGTGGCAATCCTGCTGTCAAATTACATTTTCCTTACCCTACGGGTAATCATACCGATGATGCATGCGATTGGGTCGCCAATGAAAAACATTCTTCCAGTGTAATACGACAAACGGAACGCAGTCTCGTAATCAAACATGTGCTCGATAATACCGTCTATTATGTTACGGTTTCTTGGGAAAATGACGCTAAATGGTCTCAAAAGGAGAAAAATTATTTCATTATTCAGTCGCAAGGACATTCACTCAATCTGACATGTCGCTTCTCGGCTGAGATGCCAATCGTTGAGAACTCTTCGACTAAAACGACATTCAAGGCTTCTTCTGCCTACTGGAAAAGATTTTGGAGAAACGGTGCAGCAGTGGATTTTTCAAAATGCACCGATCCGAGGGCAAAAGAGCTGGAACGTCGAGTGATATTGAGTCAGTATTTGCTTGCCATTCAATGTGCCGGGTCTACTCCTCCTCAGGAAACAGGACTGACTTATAATTCATGGTTCGGTAAATTTCATCTTGAAATGATTTGGTGGCATCAATCTCAATTCGCTCTGTGGAATCGACCCGAGATGCTTGAGCGGACATTGGAATGGTACCGAACAGTTGAACCTGTTGCCAAACAAATTGCCGAAAGACAAGGGTTCGATGGTGTGCGTTGGATGAAGATGACTGATCCGAGCGGAACAGAAGCTCCTTCGAGTGTCGGAAGTTTCCTGATATGGCAACAGCCTCATATTATTTATTTGGCGGAACTCCTTTACAGATCGAAACACAATTCCGAAATCATTAAAAAGTATTATACACTGGTTCAAGAAACGGCTGCATTCATGTATTCTTTTGCCATGTTTGACAAAGATAAAAATCGATTTATCCTAAAGGGATACATTCCGGCTCAGGAAACCTTGAAAGCTGACGAAACCGTCAATTCGCCATTCGAATTATCTTATTGGCATTTTGCCATGCAGATAGCGCAATCGTGGAGAGAGCGCATGAACGAAGAGAGACTGAAGGAATGGGATGATTTGATAAACAAACTTTCGCCGTTGGCGTATAACGATGATCATTTGTATTTGGCGGCGGAATCGGCACCCCAAACCTATGAAGATATCCGTTTTACGTCCGATCACATGGCGGTATTGGGCGCGTTGGGTATTTTGCCGTCCAACCGGCTCATCAACGAAACCTACATGCGGAATACCCTGCATTGGGTTTGGGACAACTGGAACTGGGATAAAACCTGGGGTTGGGATTATCCTATGACAGCCATGAACGCTACCCGACTTGGTGAGCCTGAGAAAGCTGTTAGTGCTCTGTTGATGGACAAAAGGACGAATACTTATTTGGTTAATGGACACAATTATCAGGATGCTCGTTTGCGGATTTATCTCCCGGGCAATGGCGGATTGTTGACAGCGATTGCTTTGATGTGTGCGGGATGGGATGGTTGCACCGTCGATAATCCCGGTTTTCCGAAAGATGGTCGGTGGAATGTAAAATGGGAAGGATTGAAAAAAATGCCATAAAAACCGGAGAATTATGAAATATTGGTATATAGCAATAATAATTTTATCCTTTTCTTTATTGATCAACACATCAATTGGAGGTCAAACCGTTAAATCGTTGAACGAAGGGAAGCATCTGCGCGAAAGGTCGTTGAGATATGTTCCCGACGGAGAGGATTTTGTAATTGTGAACGGAAAAAATAAATTCAATCGAGCTTTATACGGTTCTCATACGGGATTTAGATTGGAAACCAGTGACGTTCCCGAATTTGCATTTTATCTGCCCCGAATGGGTGGCAACCTGTCCTTATCGGTAAGCAATGGAGTTGAAGATTTGCCGTTGAATAATGCAAAAACGATAGAATGTCGATATCGCCCGGGTAAACGAATATATACGATTTCAGATCCGTTTTTCCGAAATGGCACGATCAAAATCGAGGCAATGGCTTTGTTCGACGATGATGGAGCTATTTGGAAAATCACCACAGAAAATATTCCGAGTAATCATACTTTGAATGCGATATTTGGAGGTGCCTCCAATACACGTTTTTCACGTGATGGTGATTTGGGTGTCGATCCACCTGATTGTTTCGAGCTGAAGAAAGAATATTGTATTGGCAATCAGTATGAATTGAGGCAGAATACTTTTGTACTTTCTTTTGGACAAAATAACGAAGAAAAACTGTCCGGCATTTTTCCGGTACAATCAAAGCTGCAACTCGATGATAGGCCTGCTCTGCATGCGTCTTTTATCCCGAAAAAAGAACAATATCTGTATATAGGCAGAAAAATGCTGACACAGCAAACTAATTTGAAAGAGATTTTCGATAAAAACGAAGAGCAAAGGGCAAAAATATCTTCACAAATTTCGATATCTACTCCCGACCCATATTTCAATACTATTGGCGGAGCGTTATCCATGGCTGCCGATGCAATATGGGACGGCCAAGTGTGGCTGCATGGTGCGGTAGGATGGAGAATGCCTTTAACGGGATGGAGAGGAGCTTATGCCGGAGATTTTTTGGGATGGCATGACAGAGCCGTTTCGCATTTCGATGCTTATGCAGCAAGTCAGGTAACCAATGTGCCGCCGACGATTCCTCATCCCGCGCAGGATTCTACTCTAAATTTGGCTCGTGCTGCCAAGATATGGGGAACGCCTATGTACAGCAATGGTTATATTTGCAGAAATCCTTATCGTAACAACGAGATGCATCATTACGATATGAATTTATGCTATATCGACGAACTTCTCTGGCATTTTTGTTGGACAGGCGATCTTAATTATGCAAAAAAAATGTGGCCCGTTCTTGTTCGCCATTTGACATGGGAAAAATTAAATTATGATCCGGATGATGACGGACTTTATGACGCGTATGCCTGCATTTGGGCAAGCGATGCCCTTTATTACAATAGTGGAGCCGTAACACATTCGTCTGCTTATAATTATCGGGCAAATAAAATAGCTGCATCCATTGCACTAAAAATTGGTGAAAACCCTGACCCTTACCTAAAAGAAGCCGAAAAAATATACAACGCCATCAACAGTGTATTGTGGATACCATCAAAAGGCCATTGGGCAGAATATAAAGATTTGATGGGTTTAAAACGACTTCATGAAGATGCTGCATTGTGGACTATTTATCATGCAATTGATAGTGAAATAGGAGATGCTTTTCAGCAATACCAAGCTACTCAATACATCGATAACGATATTCCGCACATTCCGGTAAAAGCTGCAGGGCTTGCCGACGAAAATTATTTTACGTTATCAACCACCAATTGGCATCCTTATGCTTGGAGCATAAATAATGTGGCTTTTGCCGAAGTCATGCACACTGCTTTGGCTTATTTCCAAACAAATAGAAATGAAGAGGCATTTCATTTGTTGAAAAGTTCAATCCTTGATGGTATGTATTTGGGCGAAAGTCCCAGAAATTTTGGCCAAATCAGTTTCTATGATGCGGCACGAGGTGAGAGTTATCGCGATTTTGCAGATCCTATTGGAGTGGCTTCACGCGTCTTTGTTCAAGGGCTTTTCGGCATTTATCCTGATGCCCTAAATCGAAAGTTGACGATAAAACCGGGATTCCCCAAGGTCTGGAATCATGCTTCGATTCAAACACCGGATATTTCATTTGGATTTGAAAGAGAGGCGGACGGCTTTACAGATTCTTACACTATAAATAATCATATTTCGAATGTCGATTCTTTATCGTTGCAAATCGGTGCTTTAACGGATGAGATTGAATCGGTTGTGCTTGACGGAAAATCTGTTGGATGGAATATTATCGAGACATCTATCGGCAAACCTATGATCGACGTGAGAGTTTCTATTGCAAAGGATGTTTTGCACAAAATTGTTGTGAAATGGCGGAGCAACAAACTAAATATGCCGAAACCGCAGGTGCAGACTTATCAAATCAGTGATAAAATCACTATTTGTCCACAACACGAAATTGTGGAATATTTCGATCCACAAATGATATTGCACAACGTAGAGATTGACAACTCGAGAACATTGACCGGAACATTGGCCGGAAAAACCGGATTTCATTCTTTTTTTGTAAAACTTCGTTCGGGAACTATGAGCTGGTGGCAACCCGTTAATATACATATCGAAAAATCTGAATCAGAAAAAAGAATGCAGTTTTCTGACGTTGACTCGGCAAAGTGTGAACCAATAGCGATGCAACAATATTTCAATGCAAATGTAACAGACATTTTTAAAAATAAATATTTGTCCCCCCGATCGCCTTTTACAACGCTTCAAATTCCCTGGCAAGGGATAGGGGATTGGTGCCATCCACTGATGAGTCCCGAAATTGATGACATAGGGATGAGAAAACTTATTCATAATGATCGGCTTATAACTTCGCTTCATATTCCATTCAGTACCCCAAAAAACGGCAGGAATATCGCATTTACTTCGTTATGGGATAATTATCCGGACAGCATTCAAATCAAGTTACAGGGAAAAGCGACACATGCATATTTATTAATGGCGGGAACTACGAATCATATGCAGAGCCATATCGAAAACGGCAGCATTGAGTTCCATTATCAAGATGGAACGGTTGATACGCTTACTTTGATCAATCCGGACAATTGGTGTCCAATCGAGCAGGATTATTTCGAAGATGGCATGGCTTTTCAACTCTCTCATCCGCGGCCTTATCGCTTGCATTTCAAAACAGGCTTGATTTCGAACAATCTGACAAAGGATTTGAATATACAGGGAGTTGATGGTCGCTTAATCGAAGGAGGAGCAGGAATATTACTTGACGAGCCATTGAATCCTGATAAAGAGTTGAATTATATGAAATTGCGGACTCTTTCGAATGACGTGATTATCGGGTTGATGGCTATAACATTACAAAGGGAATAACTAACAGAATTAAGCTAAAATGATTAAAAAACGATCTCTGTTCCGAAAACTGATGATTTTCATTTTAATTTGTCCGGCAATTTATGTTTTCCCACAAAATAAAATCGTCAAAAATGGATATTCCGAAAAAGATATTTCTCTTTTCTGTAAAAACTTGAATCCAAAAGGTCGGATTCTCGAGACAGAAGGCTATTACGTTTGGTGTATTGCTCCTATTTATGGCGACGATGATTTAATTCATGTGTTTTATTCACGTTGGGAAGCTAAGTATGGCATGGGAGGATGGATTCATCAATCCGAAATTGCACATGCCGTTGCCGAAAAACCCGAGGGACCTTACCGATACGTTGAAACCGTTTTGAAGCCTCGTCCCGGATATTGGGATGCAACAACTTGTCATAATCCACATATTCAAAAAATTAAGAACAAGTATTATTTGTTCTATATGGGAAACAGCAATGGGAAGACGGATACGAAAAGAATCGGAGTAGCTGTTTCCAAATCGTTATATGGCCCTTGGGAAAGATTTGACAAACCATTGTTGGATGTTTCATCAAAAGGTAGTTGGGATGATCATTGTACGACCAACCCTTCGTTATTGGTACATCCGAATGGGGAATATTGGCTTTATTATAAGTCATGGAATGATGCTGAATATCAGAATGCAACAGGGTCGGTTCGTGGAAATAGAAAATATGGATTGGCCATCTCTAAAAATATTTTGGGGCCTTATAAAAAGTACGAACATAATCCCATTATCGATTTTTCAAGTCGGGGGAACAACTGTCAGGCAGAGGATGCTTTTGTGTGGTATGAGAACGGAATTTTCAAAATTCTCTTGCGTGATATGGGCTATTTTGCTAATAACGTGGGTTTGTACATGGAATCGCTTGACGGCATTCACTGGGGCAAACCGCAAATAGCATGGAAAGAAGCTTCTTTTTATATCAGTGAACCTCCCGCTTCAAAGGCCCTTACACGAGCCGGCCGATTTGAAAGACCTCAATTGTTGATGAAAAATGGACATCCGACTTATATGTTTAATGCTATCCAGGGTGGCAGGTATCAAACTTCATCGGGATTCGTTTTCGAATGCGAAGATTGGTGAACTTTCCCCTCTTCTTTATCAAATTTATCAAACAATTTCTACCGGATTACGACAGCCATCATCAGCAACCTTCTAAGAGATTTTCGAAAATTAATAGATTCTTATCCATCTAAATGGTACTCGGAGCGGGACTTGAACCCGCACAACCGTAATGGTCACAAGATTTTAAGTCTTGCGTGTCTACCATTCCACCATCCGAGCATCCTTGAGCGGAAGACGGGACTCGAACCCGCGACCCTAACCTTGGCAAGGTTATGCTCTACCAACTGAGCTACTTCCGCATTCACCTTTTTATTTTTATCGTTATCGTTCGCTCACAATATTTCACCAATTAGATAGACATTAACAAAGCTTGAACCCTGTTTCGGTTTGCATTTTTGGCAAGGTTGTTCTACCTCCTTCACCCGTTTTTGCAGTCGCAAAAAATGGCTACCCATTTTTTGCGACTGCAAATGTAAAAATGTTTATCGGTTTTTCAAAGAAAACGGATAATAATTTCAATGGCGAATAATGTAAACGGGATTTGCGTTTGAAACATTATATTTTTGTAACGGCAGCGTTGAAGGACCAGATACGACATTTCCAAATCCTGTCCAAATGTTATAAACACTTCCACAAACAGGACAAACAGCCTCTCCCCTTGAATTGGGAATGACTTTCACTGCTTTCGATCTTTCTTTAGGACAACATAAATCATAAGCAAAAATTTGTCCTTCCTGATTCCTAAAAATTAATAATCCGGCATACCCAACACATTCGCCGGCTCTTCGCCGCGAATCGAAAACTGCATAATCAAAATAATCGATTTTATCGGTCATTAAATCGATTTTGAAATTTACCGGCGCAGACGGAATAGTAAGAGCAGGCATTTCCTGCGTACAGGATGACAAAAAAGAGAAGAAAATAACCGTCGTAAATATCAATGAAATATGTTTCATCGCTGCTTGTCAACTCGTTTAAAGTTGCGATATTTAATGGCAGGAAGGTTATTCAGGCGTTAAATATCGCACACTATATTACAACGTAGCGCCATCCAAAATAGTATCGATGCGATGTAATTCTTCTTCAGAAAACGATAGATGATCGAGTGCTTTCAAATTATCCCCCAACTGATCTACATTACGTGCGCCCACGATCAACGAAGTTACCCGATTGTCTCTCAAAACCCATGCCAATGCCATTTCGGCCATTGTCTGTCCTCTCTGTAAAGCAATTTCATTCAATTGCCTTACTTTGTCAATCAATTGTTCTGTCACCTGTTCACGTTGCAAAAATCCGGTAGGATCGGCCGCGCGTGAATGTTCGGGAATACCATTCAGATATTTGTTAGTAAGCACGCCTTGCGCTAAAGGCGAAAATGCAATAAATCCGCACCCAAATTCTTTCACGATATTCAAAATTTCATCTTCGGGTTGCCGATTAAGCATGCTGTATTTATCCTGAAATATAAGACAGGGGACATCACGCTCTTTCAGATAAGTCAAGGCTTTTCGAGCTTCAATCGGAGGATATTTAGAAATGCCCGCATAAAGGGCTTTACCCGACCGGACGATATCGACCAATGCCTGCATGGTTTCTTCGACAGGAGTTTCGCCATCGTAACGATGCGAATAGAAAATATCGAAATAATCCAATCCTGTACGATGAAGACTCTGGTCGATACTTGCCATCAAATATTTTCGCGACGAACCGTCGCCATAAGGTCCAGGCCACATCAAATGTCCGGCTTTGGACGATATAACCATTTCGTCACGGTGCGAAGCAAGATTTTTTTTCAGAATTTTACCGAAATTCGATTCAGCCGATCCGGGAGGTGGCCCGTAATTATTTGCCAAATCAAAATGGGTTATTCCATGTTCGAAGGCATAGAGAACCATCTTTTCGGCCATTTCAAAATCATCGACATATCCAAAGTTATGCCATAATCCTAACGAAATTTTAGGCAATTTCAGTCCGCTATTTCCACAAAATGAATATTCCATAGTTCTAAATTTTTATTGTTTTCCAAAAGTATGAATTTTGAACAAGAATTTTATGCGATCTCTTTTTTTATTTCAATTTCTTCGCAATCTCCTCGTCTGTGATCAAGGTTACGATTATATGTCCATCGGGACTGTGATTAGGTATTTTACAGGCAAAAAGTCGATCGACAATCATCGCAATTTCGTCCGGTGAAAGTGTTCTACCATAAGGAATTGCAGTAGCTTCAGCCAGCGAAAAAGCAATAGTTTCGTGTATTTCCGATTTCACGTCCAATCCTGTATTGATACTGTTTTCGATCATCGAACGTAGGAGTTTTGACGAATCCGCGTTTTGCAATTCTGAAGGTGTAGCTTGCACAGCAAAACTATTGTTTCCGAGCGAAGTTAATTCGAACCCGACAGCTTCTATATCTTCTATGATGGATTCGAGTGCGGCAGCTTCAGCAGGATTTAATTCGATAATTTCGGGGAAAAGCACACGTTGAGATAGCCCCTTTCGCTGTTGAATTTGGTTTAAATATTGTTCAAATAATATCCGCACGTGTGCCCGATGCTGATCAATTATCATTAAGCCCGATTTAACGGATGTGAGGATATATCTCTGTTTGTATTGATAATGATTCGGATTAAGTTCAACTTCCTTGGAAAGTGACTGATCGCCATGGGAAAATAAATCTTCATTTGATGATGTCTCTATTGCCTCAGGAGCACGATTCTCGTTTTCGAATCCTTTGTAAAGAGTTTCCCAGTTGAAATCGGGAGTAGGCCGTTTTCGACTTCCTCCGAAAGAAGTATGAAAAGGGTTGTAAGAAGGATCAATACTCAGTCGGGGCATAGGAGTGTGCTTAGAACTGTCATAAATAGGAATATCGATGGCATCGGCCGTATCAAAATCTATACTGGGAATAGCATTGAATTTTCCGAGAGCCTCCTTTATCGTCACCATCAGAATTTGCCACAATGCCAATTCATTTTCGAACTTCACTTCGGTTTTTGTCGGGTGGATATTGACGTCAATGGTTGCCGGATCAACTTCGAAATAGATATAGTATGCAGGATTTTCATTCACAGGAATGAGTGAAGAATAAGCGGTCATAACCGCCTTATGAAAATATGGGTGTCGAATATACCGACCGTTTACAAAAAAATATTGGCTTACCTTTCCTTTTTTGGCATTTTCGGGCTTGGTGACGTATCCGAAAATTTTACCAAGTGTAGTTTCTTCTTCGATATCGATCAGTTGTTGATTCATGTTTTTGCCATCTAACTGCAAAATGCGTTGACGCAACTTGCAAGCCGGAAGAACAAGTGTTTGAACGTCGTTCTCGATGAGTGTGAAAGAAATGTGTGGATTAACCAGTGCTATACGTTGAATCTCTGTCAGAATATGTCGTCGCTCCACTTCATTCGATTTCAAAAATTTTCTTCTGGCAGGGACATTAAAAAATATATTCTTTACCGAAACTATTGTTCCTTCAGCGCAGATTACGGCTTCTTGTTTTTCGACACGCGATCCGACGATGGACAACATCGTTCCCACTTCATCTTCGGAGCGACGCGTTTTCACTTCAACATGCGCTATGGCTGCTATCGACGGCAAGGCCTCACCTCTGAATCCCATCGTGTTCAGCGAAAAAAGATCGTCGGCATTTCTGATTTTCGATGTGGCATGTCGTTCAAAAGCCATGCGAGCGTCAGTTACCGACATTCCATTGCCATTGTCTATCACTTGTATGAGTGTTCGACCCGCATCTTTAACAATAATCTGGACATGGGTCGCGCCCGCATCTATCGAATTTTCGACCAGCTCCTTGACTACCGATGCAGGCCTCTGGATAACCTCTCCGGCAGCGATTTGATTTGCGATCGAGTCAGGCAACAGATGTACGATGTCGGGCATATTTGGTTGAAAAAGTTGGTTTTTTATCGAATGGAAAATTTATGTGGATTAATTATCGGCAATAGGATTGAAGCGAATTACGTCAAAATCCAGAAAAAGAAGATAGCAAAAAGAATTACCAGAATCAAAATCAACAATCCGTTGTTCGACAAAAACGAACGAGATCCTGATTCTTCTTTCTCTACCCGACGTTTCAAGTGTTTTGTCTGAGAAAGAAATTCGCCTCTGATATCAGAGGTTTGATTGATTTGTTCTTCATCGTTTTTAACGGGAGTTTCCATTATCTCCTTTTTTATCTCGGATATACGTTTGTTCAACCTTTCTTTACGTTCTTCTTCTTCGGGATTGTAAAGAATGGGCTTGTAGTTGAAAGATCGAGGTTTTCGGTTATTGTAAAAAAAGAACATTCCCATAGTGCACGTTTTTTTTAATTATGGATCCAATGCAAATCAAATTGACCAATCGAAGTGGTTACTCTAAAAGAATATCATCCCGAGCAAATCGTCGGGGAGGTACAATCATTTCAGAAGCATTTCGCTCGTTTCGCCTAAAAATGTCGTATTTGTTTATTGGCCGCAAATAATCAATCCATACGAAACCTTTCAATGTTTCGTCATCCGGTTTGAGTTGAGACAATGGTACTGTCTGAGCTTTGGTACTCGGCCAAAGTTTGAGTTTTTCCAACTTTTCGTCAAAAAGATCCATAGACAAATACGGGCTTTCGGTCCTATTAAGGCCTATTACCGTACTGTCTTTCTCCAGCAGATAGTAGAGCGACTCTGCGCTCCCCTCAACCAAAACATGGCGTATTTCTCCATTTACAAAGTGCGCCGTCAGGTTTTTGCCTTTCAACTGATTAAACTGATTTTCTACCGGTCGTTTTTGAATAGCGAATGCATAATTTTTGACAACCGCTTTTTCGATAGTACTATCGTTTAAATACACATCGATGGCATCACCCATCAATTGATTATCTTCGTTCCATATCACGGGATCTTTTTTTAGATAGAGTATCGAATCAGCGGAAACATAATGCATGGTATCGCAAATACCCTGCAAATCGACACGATAGAATCGCACATTAGGATAGGCAAATATTTGACGCCCAATGGAATCAGTGATCATTTTCAACGTATCGCCATGCAAAAACAGACTATCTTTTTGCGAATAATCAATAGCATAAGCCGAATCTGTGGCAAGTGCATATTCGATTTTTTCATCATAATAGCCGTAATCGCCTCTTAAAATAACATTGTGAAGAGTGTCTTGCAAGAACATTTGCCCATAAACTTGGGCAATGCCGGTGCCGCGATTATAGAAAATGGTATCACCAATAAGGACTTTACTCCCATCGTCGCTAAATACCTGCGAGCGATCGAGCAGTTGAGCATCGTCTGTGGCGGTGTTGTACCAACCTCTTGTAGAATAGATATATCCGCTGTCGGAAACGATGGTCGAAGGGCCAAGAATATCGGCGACGTTGGTTTCGGTGCTATACCGGAGCGTATCCGAATAAAGCGTAAAATTTTCGTTTACCAATTTCACACTGTCACTAAACAAGGCTACCTTCATCTCCGTATCGTACTGCCCCCAAAACGATGTCAATTCATTTTCCTCATCAACTAATAGCCCGCCATCGAAATAATATCCCAGATTAAGCATACGATCGTAGTCCAAACTATCGGTAAACAACGTAGCACGTTTATCTTCTAAACGCACGTTATAGCGAAGTTTAGCCAATTGCAAGTTGCCATCGTAATGGAGGTAATCGCCATAGGCAAATACAGTATCTCCCTGATTCATGCGCACATTACTGAAAGCTTCGAATATGTTTTCTTTTTCAAACCAATAAGCGCTATCACATTCCATAGTTGCTCCTTGATGATATAAAACTACATGATCCTTAAGAATTTGCGCTTCGGAGTCTTTGCGTTTGAATAACAAATCAGCCTGCCTTAATTCGATAATTTGGGTGTCACTATTATTGTTAGAGGAGATAGGGGGCGGTTGTTGTGCATTCACATACAAAATAATAGCAAAAAGCATACTTGTTAAAAGTAAGCTTTCACTTTTACCGAAAAGTCTATAAGCGTGATTTTTCATTCTTGACCCGAAAAAACTGTCGGTTTATTTGAGCCAACCATCATATTTGAATTTGCAATTCTGCCATTCGGGGTCTATCCGCACATAAGTCGTTTTTATTTTTTCCCTAAGCCATTCGTCAATCATCTCCTGCCTTCGTGCATTCTCGGCCATTGACTTAATGACCTGATAATCGTTGTTAAGATTTGCCTTGTGCCCTTCGACGCGGTTTGTGACTTTAACAATAGCTGCCACTTGCTTCCCTGAACCGTTTTTATCGATCATTATAAAAGGTTTCGACACCTCTCCTACTTTCATATTTCCAACCACATTAGCTATATCCTGATTGAGTTCATTGAGCTGAAAGCGGGGCGTACCGTAATAATTGCTTTGGCGATTAGTATTTACCATTATACCCTTATTGTTGCGGGTATCTTTGTCTGCCGAAAAAAATGTTGCAGCTTCCTCGAAAGTAATTTTTTGAGTATCTATTAAAGTTTTGATCGAATCGAGTCTGATCATCGCACTATCCAATTCCTCTTGCGGCACCTTAGGCTTGAGCAGAATATGCCTGAAATTGGCTCGGTCTCCCCTTCGTTCGATGAGTTGTATGATGTGAAATCCGTATTCGGTTTCCACGATGTTTGATACCTTATTGGGATCGGTCAATGAAAATGCAACATTTGCAAACTCGGGTACAAAGGACGAGCGATCGCTGAATCCCAATTCGCCGCCACGCACCGCGCTCGCCGGATCCTCCGAGTACAAAAGAGCCAAAGTCGAAAAACTGTTTTTCCCGCTATTAATTTGTTCCGTAAAATCCCTCAACCTGGCTTTTATTGCATCCGTAACGCTTAGAGGAATTTTCGGATTTACAGTTACAATTTGCACTTCGATGGTAGTAGGAATAAACGGAACGCTGTCTTGTGGTATTTTATTATAGAATTTCCGAATTTCCGATGGAGAGAGATTAACATCTCCAAAATGTTTTTGCTGAACATTCTGTATCAATTGTTGTTCTCTGACCATTTTTCGTGTATCTTCCCGTATGGAAGACATATCTTTTTGAAAATATTCTTCCACTTTTTCCGCTGATCCGATATTGGAAATATATTCGTTGATGTAGAGATCCGCAATTCGATTCACTTCACGTTCCTGCACCTGAATACTGTCCAACTTGGCCTGATCGAGAAACAATTTGTTGATTGCTATTTGCTCAGGAATAAAACAATAAGGATCTCCTTCAATGCGCTGGTTTTGCATAAGAATCTCCTTGCGATATTCTTCTACTTCAGACTTGAGGATAGCTTCGTCGCCTACCACCCAAACTATTTCGTCTATGACATTATTTTGACAGAAAATATGTTGGGTGGAAGTGCAAGCGAAAAATAAAAATAAAATCTTAACCAGTTGCTTCATAAAAAATTATTTTTTGAAATAAGCGTTGTAAAAGTAGTGATAATCCGCATAGCCGCCAAATGCTTTTATGGTTAAAAAAAGTAGTCGCGCAACATTATGACGTTAAAATTTCGATTTGAGGGGCTCTTCTTTCTTTGGCAAATGCATAAAGTAAAGAAATGCGATCATCAGCAGCATTGCAATTCCCGACATAATACTTCCAAAATAAAATGCCCATGAAGCACCCACGTTATCATATAAATATCCGGCGATCAGACTGGCTGGAAGCAACATTATTCCGAGCACTGCATGATATAATCCAAAGCCGGTACCTTTCAGTTCTTTGGGTATCAGATCAGAAACGAGCGACTTCTGGCATGTATCGGTCAATGCACTATAAATGCCATACATTATAAACATTCCCACAAACACCCAGATATTGTTAAATGCACCAAACATGAAATAAACAACTGAATATACCAGAAACCCGAGCGTAATAAGTTTCCCTCTGCCAATTCGGTCAGACAGTTTTCCGATCGGAATAGCCAAAAATACCGATACCATATTGAAAATCATATAAATAAACGGAATCCATGATGAACTGATACCCGTTTCGCTTGTTCTCACAATTAAAAGCGAATCGGTAGAATTTCCCAAGGTGAATATGGTTATTATCAACAGGAAAAAATAAAAATTTTTGGGCAACTTTTTGATGGAAACAGGTGTTTTTGCCGAAACCGACTGTACTTTGACATCCTTTACCAAAAATATCAAAACAAATACACCAACAACTGCCGGAATTGCCGCAAGCCAAAAGATGGTTTTATATTGAAAACCCGGATTGTCTTTGGGTAAAAAAAACAAAACGGCAGCAGCAATCAAGGGTCCGATGATTGCTCCGCTATTATCCATCGCCTTATGAAATCCGAAACTTTTACCCGTTTCATTTTTTGGGGAGGATGCTGCAACCAAACTGTCACGAGGAGCGGTCCGAATACCTTTGCCTACCCGTTCGAGAAAACGAAAGACAAGCACTTGCATCGGATGCACTACGTAGGAGTAAAGAGGTGTTACCAACGCCGTTGCAGCATATCCGATAATCATGAAAGGTTTGTTTTTCCCGATTTTATCGCTCCAGAATCCCGAAACAGCTTTCAGCAATGATGCCGTGCTTTCGGCAATTCCCTCGATGAGCGAAAGTTGTGTTTTTGTGGCTCCGATTGAAAGCAGAAAAAGCGGCATAACGCTGTAAACCATTTTCGACGAAGTATCCGTAAAAAAACTGGTAAGCCCTGTAAAAAAAATATTCTTATCGAGTCCGAAATAACGACGATTTGTTTTCATTTGAAAATCTTTCTGCTAAATCATCGACAAAGATATGCTAACCACCGAAAAATATCTTACAGAATTAAAATTTAATTTTCAAATTATTGCAAAAAGAAACGTCCCGAAGGACGTCTCTTAAATGTATTGTAAATACAAAAGCCGGAATAGCTACCCTTCGATAGCAGCCTGTGCAGCTGCGAGACGAGCAATCGGAACTCGAAACGGAGAACACGATACGTAATTAAGACCTATGGTATGGCAGAATTTCACCGAAGAAGGTTCGCCGCCATGTTCGCCACACAATCCACATTTGAGGGTGGGTTTCACGCTACGGCCTTCCTGTATAGCCATTCTCATCAGTCGTCCCACTCCTTTTCGATCGAGCACGGCAAAAGGATCGTGCTTCAAAAAACCTTTATCGATGTACATCGGAAGGAATTTTGCGACATCGTCGCGACTGTAACCGAATGTCATCTGTGTTAAGTCGTTCGTACCAAATGAAAAGAAATCGGCTTCTTCTGCAATACGGTGAGCTGTTAATGCGGCTCGTGGGATTTCGATCATTGTTCCAATCTTATATTCCACAGAATCATTTTGTTCAGAGAATACTTTTTGGATAGTGCTTTCAATAATCTCCTTCTGAGCCTTAAATTCGTGAACAATGCCCGTTAGAGGTACCATGATTTCGGGAATGGCTTCAACACCTTCTTTTTTCAATTCCAGCGCAGCTTCGATGATAGCGCGCGCTTGCATCTCGGTGATTTCGGGATAAAGATTACCCAAACGACAACCACGAAGTCCCAACATCGGATTGGCTTCGATAAGATCTTCAACGCGTTCGTGAATATCTTGATAGGATATTCCCATTACTTTAGCCATTTCCATCTGACCTTTTTCGTCGTGGGGCACAAATTCGTGCAATGGCGGATCGAGTAACCGGATGGTCACCGGCAGCCCTTGCATGGCTCTGAAAATTCCGATGAAATCCTTTTTCTGCAGAGGAAGCAATTTTTCGAGCGCTTTGCGACGACCTTGTTCATCCTTGGCAAGAATCATCTCTCGCATGGCCAGAATTTTGTCGTCTTCAAAAAACATGTGTTCGGTGCGGCACAAGCCAATACCTTTCGCTCCAAAATTGCGTGCCGTGCGAGCATCACGAGGTGTATCGGCATTCGTCCGAACTTCCATGCGGGCATACTTGTCCGCAAGCTCCATCAAAGCCGAAAAATCATCATTCAGTTCGGCGTCTTGCGTCTGAATTTTCCCTTCATAAACGTAACCGGTCGTTCCGTCGATTGAAATCCAATCGCCTTCTTTCATTTCCTTTCCATTGATTGTCAACGTACGGGCTTTGTAATCGATAACCATATTATTGGCCGCCGATACACAACATTTCCCCATACCGCGGGCAACAACCGCTGCATGAGATGTCATTCCTCCGCGAGCGGTAAGGATGCCTTGAGCCGTAGCCATACCGCGTAAGTCTTCCGGAGATGTTTCAATTCGGCAAAGGATCACTTTTTTTCCGTTGCTCGCCCACTCTTCGGCTTCGTCGGCATGAAAAACGATTTGTCCTGTTGCAGCTCCGGGCGATGCAGGAATACCCCTTGTTAGGGGTTTGGCAGCGGACAAAGCTTTTTTATCGAAAACCGGATGCAGCAATTCGTCGAGTTTTTCGGGATCACAGCGTTTCAACGCCGTCTTTTCGTCGATATATCCCTGGCGAAGCATGTCCATGGCAATTTTAACCATCGCGCCACCCGTGCGTTTTCCACTACGAGTCTGAAGCAACCAAAGTTTTCTGTCCTGAATGGTAAACTCCAAATCCTGCATATCTTTGAAATAATCTTCCAATTTTTGCTGTACCTCTATCAGCTCTTTTGCACACTCGGGCATACTTTCTTCCAGGGAAGGATATTTTGCGGCTCGTTCTTCTTCCGAAATTCCTTGCTGCTTAGCCCAGCGACGCGATCCTTCGAGGGTTATCTGTTGTGGTGTACGTACACCTGCCACGACATCTTCGCCCTGCGCGTTGATCAGATATTCGCCATTAAAAATATCTTCGCCGGTGGCTGCATCGCGCGTAAAGGCCACACCCGTTCCGGATGTATTCCCCATATTGCCATATACCATGGCCTGCACGTTAACGGCGGTTCCCCATTCTTCGGGGATATTGTTCATTTTCCGATAGAAGATAGCACGCTCGTTCATCCAACTGTCGAAAACTGCACAAACCGCACCCCAAAGCTGATCCCAGGGATTTTCGGGAAAATCGTTACCGGTACGCTCTTTAACGGCAAGTTTGAATCTCTTGACAAGTTCTTTCAAATCTTCTGTCGAAAGTTCGGTGTCGTTATGAATGCCTTTCGCATGTTTTACTTCATCCATGATTTCCTCAAACGGATCAATATCTTCTTTAGTTTGAGGTTTCAATCCGAGAACAACATCTCCGTACATCTGAATGAATCGACGATAGGAATCCCACGCAAAACGAGCGTTACCGGTTTTTTTTGCGATACCCTCTACCGACTCGTCATTCAAGCCCAGATTGAGAACCGTATCCATCATTCCGGGCATAGAAACCCGCGCCCCTGAACGAACGGAAACCAGACAAGGATTGTCTTTATCTCCAAACTTGGTTCCGGTCAGCCTTTCGATTTCTTCGATGGCTTTTTCCACTTCATCCTTCAATACGCTTACAACGTAATCTCTTCCCAATTCGTTGTATTCGGTACACACTTCAGTCGTGATTGTGAAACCCGGTGGAACAGGAACTCCTATCAGATTCATCTCGGCAAGATTAGCACCTTTTCCACCGAGCAGATTTTTCATGTCTGCACGTCCTTCGGCTGCACCGTTGCCGAAGGTGTAAACTCTCTTTTTTTCCATTTAATTTAGTTTAATAAATTGAATTATAGATTTTTAAATTGTCAAACGTCATTTACGATGCAAAAATAGATATTTTTTTGGTTTTGCACTTTCTAACATTCATATTGTATTCATAATAAAAAAAATTCGGGTTCATCTACTGAATTGAGTCGGTAAGAATTGTGTGGTCTATTATTTTTTCACCGGAAATTTCGCTCGACCGAGATCTTTGTTTTTCCTGCGAACTTTCTGCTAAAAAAATATTATAGAGTTGAATAAATGAAGGAACAAACTGATTCTTACGCATTTTCACAAATCCGCTTGCGCTTTGCAGCGTATCGTTCGTTATGTATTTTGAAATCGGGAGCGAATAATGGGTATTAGACGAAACCGATACCAAACGATAGACTGTAGTATCTTTGTACTCGAGAATTAACATGGATTGAATATCATGCGAGGCTCTGACGGGAATGCCAATTGCGTCGAAATGAAAATCGAGATTTGCAGAGGCATATTGATCGATTTCGGGTTTTGAAAGTTGAAAAGAAAATCCTGAGCCATCTTCTGTCAAACCAAATATATACGAAGGCGGAATATACGAACGAGAACGATTCCGTCGATTCAATTCTTGTTCTCGCGAATATTCTTGCGAAATCATTCGTTCGATACGTAGCTGCTCCCGTTTCAAACGCGACTTCACCGAATCGTTCATTTTCAAATAAATATCCACATGATCAGAATACCAAGAAAGTGAAGTATCCCATTGGGATGGAGTTATGCCGTGTTTACGGAATACTTCGTTAATAAGGGCTTCCTTTTTTTCGGGTGAGTCAAACGACGCATAATCATTTTCGATCATCGATTCGGCTACATAGATATCATACATCAACTGCTCCATCTTTTTTCGGTTCAAAACCTCTTTGGGTCGGTTGCTGCACGATAAAATAATTTCAGCCGACAAAATAATCAAAAAAAAGTATGCAATGGTCTTAACCCTCACTTCTGATAATTTTTTCTTCTCTGTTTAGCGCAAGCTTTTCTTTTTCTTTTTTCGACATCAAAGAATAGGATAACGTCTTTCTGTAAAACAAAAGCAGGATAATGACTCCAACCGTAATGGCCGAATCGGCAATGTTAAATATAAATCTGAAGAAAAGGTAATCCTGCCCACCAATAAATGGTAACCATTCCGGAAATGTTCCTTCGAACAACGGAAAGTAAAGCATATCGACAACTTTACCATGCAGTAGTGAAGAATATCCTTCGCCAAATGGGACCAAAGAAGCTACATGACCCGGATAACTCGCTTCGAAAATGGTGCCGTAAAAAACACTGTCGATGATGTTTCCGGATGCTCCCGCCAAAATTAGCGAAATACAGACTATGAACCCCGTTTTGTAGTTTTCTTTAACCAGTCTCTTTAAATAAATAATAATTAGCACGACAGCTCCTATTCGGAAAATAGACAGAAACATTTTTCCAAATGCTTCGATTCCGAATGCCATTCCGTTATTTTCGACAAAATAGATTTTGAACCAATTCGTAATGTCGAATGAATCGTAGAGCGCCATGTGCGTCTTTACCCAAATTTTGGAAAGTTGATCGAGCAGAAGAACCAGCAAAACAGTGATTACGGCAATGGCTCCCTTGGATATATGTTTCATACGAGTAGTTTGGACGTGCAGAAATTCTTCCTTCAAGAATTTGCCTTTCAATTACAAATTTGAGGAAAAATCGACACCGAATGGTTCATTTTCTTTTTTTTGCCTCTTTTGCTTCAATACTCAATGTGGCATGAGGCACGGCGCGCAGTCGTTCTTTCGGAATCAATTTGCCGGTCTCGCGACAAATTCCGTAAGTGCCGTTTTCGATACGCACTAATGCTGCCTGCAGATTTTGGATAAATTTCATTTGTCGTTGAGCCAACCGCCCTGCTTCTTCCTTCGAAAGGGTAGAAGCACCTTCTTCCATATTCTTAAACGTAGGTGATGTATCTACGGTATCGTTGCCGTCGGCATTCATCACTGCTGCACGAAGGTTTTCATATTCACGTTTTGCCACTTCCAGCTTTTCGTTTATCAAAATACGGAATTCTTCGAGCTCCTCATCCGAATATCTTGTTTTTTCGCTCATAATTGTTGTTTTTAATCGTTTTTCAATATTAAATCATTGGCTTTAAACGCACATTTTTAATTTTTGTTCAAATATACGAAAAAGCGCAATTTCTCAATTATTTTTTTTGATGCTTATCGTTAATGGTTTATCGTCAATTTCAATTTCATCTTCAAATTTTTCTTTCGAAATCACGAGGCTGTCGCCCAAAACCTGCTGTTTAATATAATCGGCATATTGGCGAATTGCATCGTCGAATGCCGGATCGGATGAAATTTGAATAGAGATGCGATCGGTAATCTCAAAATTTTTCGCCTTGCGAAGATTTTGAATGCGATTTACCAATTCGCGAGCTATTCCTTCCTTGCGCAAATCGTCGGTTACCGTGATGTCGAGCGCAATCGTCAAGCGGCCTTCGTTGCCAACAAGCCATCCAGGAATATCTTCCGAAATAATTTCCACGTCATCAAGAGTAATCGTGGCTTCAACGCCCTCAATCGATAAGGTATAACGGCCATTTTTCTCCAGCGAATTTATTTCGTCCTGCGTCATCGACTGAATTTTCGGAGCTAATTGTTTCATTATTTTGCCATAACGAGGCCCGAGTTTTTTGAAATCGGGCTTCACCCGTTTCACAAGCATGGCATTTGCCGAATCCACAAATTCGATCGACTTCACGTTTACCTCACTCAGGATGAGACCACTCACTGCTTCGATATTGGCTTTTTGAGTCTCGTCCGTTACCGGAATCATAATTTTCGAAAGTGGCTGACGCACTTTCAGATTTACCTTCCTCCGCAAGGCGAGAACAATGGACGATGCCGTTTGTGCCAAATACATTCGGTCTTCCAATGTTTTATCTATCAGCGATGCATCGGCCTTGGGAAAATCGGCCAAATGCACCGATTCGAATTTTTCGTCATTCACTGCAGCAGTGAGGTCTCGATAAAGTTTATCGGCATAAAAAGGCGAAATAGGCGCTATGAGTTTTGCCACAGTAACCAAACAAGTGTACAACGTCTGATAGGCCGAAAGCTTATCCTCGGTCATTTCTCCTCCCCAGAAACGTTTCCTGTTGAGGCGAACATACCAGTTGCTCAAATTGTCGTTCACAAAATCCGAAATGGCTCGTCCGGCTTTTGTCGGTTCGTAGCTATCGAAATCGTTATCTACTTCCTCGATAAGCGAATTCAATAACGAAATGATCCAACGATCGATTTCAGGACGCTTTTCGATAGCTATTTGGGAATATTGATTGTAAAAATCGTCAACATTGGCATAAAGTGCAAAAAACGAATACGTATTATATAGCGTTCCGAAAAATTTTCTTCTTACTTCCTCCACTCCGTCGATATCGAACTTCAGATTGTCCCAAGGCGAAGCATTGGTTATCATGTACCAACGCAAAGGATCGGAACCGTATTTTTCGATTGTTTCAAATGGATCGATGGCATTTCCCAAACGTTTTGACATCTTGTTGCCGTTTTTATCCAAAACCAATCCATTGGAAACCACATTTTTAAATGCTACACTATCTTTAACCAGCGTGCTGATGGCATGTAGCGTGAAAAACCATCCCCGCGTTTGATCAACACCTTCGGCAATGAAATCGGCCGGATAAATTTTACTGAATTCCTCTTCGGAAATATGCGGATAAAACACTTGAGCAAAGGGCATAGAACCACTGTCGAACCAAACATCGAGCAAATCTGTCTCGCGATGCATGGGTTTTCCGCTTTCCGAAACCAGCACAATGTTATCCACATAAGGACGATGCAAATCGATTTTTTCGTAATGCAACGGCTGATAGTCTTCCGGTTTGAAATCTTTCCAAGGCAATTCGGTCATCACGCCCGCATCCAAAGCTTTCTGCATCTCATCGCATAACTCCTTTACCGATCCGATACATTTTTCTTCCTGTCCGTCTTCGGTGCGCCAAATCGGAAGAGGCGTTCCCCAATAACGGCTGCGGCTCAAATTCCAGTCCTGAAGGTTTTCGAGCCATTTCCCGAAACGTCCCGTTCCTGTGGATTGAGGCTTCCAATTAATCGTATTGTTGAGCTCGATAAGTCTTTCCTTGCGGGCAGTAGTGCGAATAAACCAACTGTCGAGCGGATAATAAAGAACAGGTTTGTCCGTTCGCCAACAATGCGGGTAACTATGGACGTGTTTTTCGATGCGAAATGCTCGATTTTGTTGCTTGAGTTCGACGCACAAATCGATATCGAGGGTGCTGTCCTCAGCCGTAAGCGTTTCGTCGTAATCGTTTTTCACATATCGGCCGGCATAGCGACTGTATAACTCTACATTTACGTTTTCCTTAACGAAATCGGGATCGAGATCCTCGATACGGAAATATTTTCCGGCCAAATCTACCATCGGACGAAGTGCTCCGTTCTTGTCGCGAAGCATAAGACCGGGGACATCATTCTCCTTACCTGCTTTGGCATCGTCGGCTCCAAACGTCGGTGCGATATGCACGATTCCTGTTCCATCTTCGGTAGACACAAAATCGCCTGTAACTACCTTCAACGCATTTCCTGACGTTTTTACCCAAGGGAAAAGTTGTTCATATTCCAATCCGGCAAGTTCCTTTCCTTTCCATCTTTTTTCGAGAACGCGAAACGGAATATTTTTGTCGCCTTCTTTGTAATCTTCCAATTTCAAATTGGCGTTTTTGTCGGGAAAATACGATTTAATCAAACTTTCGGCCAATATAGCGGTCATCGGTTTGCCGGTATAGGGATTATATGTCTGAACAGCAGCATATTCAATATCAGGCCCTACGGCCAAAAGCACATTGGACGGCAACGTCCAAGGGGTAGTCGTCCAGGCCAGGAAAAACGGTTCACCAAATTCGCTCCATTCCGGAAGCGGATTTTTTATTTTAAACTGCGCCGTACACGTAGTGTCTTTCACATCGCGATAACATCCGGGCTGATTGAGTTCGTGCGTGCTCAACCCTGTACCAGCAGCCGGAGAATAAGGCTGAATGGTATAGCCTTTATAAAGCAATCCTTTGCCGTACAAATCCTTGATCAAATACCAAAGCGTTTCGATATATCGATTGTCGTAAGTAATGTAAGGATCGGTCATATCCACCCAATAACCCATTTCTTTGGTAAGTGTTTCCCATTCCTTGGTGTATTTCATCACCTCTTTGCGACAAGCAGCATTATATTCTTCCACCGAAATTTTCTTGCCGATGTCTTCTTTGGTAATTCCAAGAGATTTTTCCACACCGAGTTCCACGGGAAGGCCGTGTGTATCCCACCCTGCTTTACGATTGACAAGAAAACCCTTCATCGTTCTGTATCGGCAGAAAATATCCTTTATCGAACGGGCGATAACGTGATGAATGCCGGGCATTCCGTTAGCCGATGGCGGTCCTTCATAAAAGATGAACCGTGGGTGGCCTTCGCGCGTTTCCAGACTTTTCCGAAAGATATCCTTATCTTCCCATTCCTTCAGCATCTCTTTGTTGACTGCCGATAAATCCAGATGGTCGTATTCCGGGAATTTCTTATCCATTTTCGAACTAAATTTTTCCTTATAAAAATCAGGTTGCAAAGGTAGCAATAAATTGAAAAACAACAATCGAAAAAATGCAAATCGCCCTTTTGTAAAGCAGCCGGTAAATAAAGGCGAATGCGTTGACGTTTTATCCCTTTCATGACGCATTCCGACCGCAAAAAATGTGCTATCTTTGAAAAAATTTATACATGAGACATTTTTTACTCTATAGCTGTCTGTTCCTCCTGATTGGTTTTGGAAGCTGTGCTATCACGAAACGGCAGCAAAATAACGGCATAAATGAGATAAAAATTCTCACCTATAACATTCGTAATGCAAGGGGGATGGACGAAAAAACCGATTATGACCGCATCGCCGGAATCATCCGATCGATTCATCCCGATTGCGCGGCACTGCAAGAACTTGACAGTGCAACGGCACGAAGCAATGGCGAAGTGATTCTCGACGAGTTGGCAAAGCGCACAGGGATGTACGCCTCCTACAGCAAATCTATCGATTATCAGGGCGGAGGTTATGGGATAGGAATTCTGACGAAAGAAAAGCCGCTTCACAAAGAAGTCATTCCGCTGCCCGGTCGTGAGGAATCGAGGAGTTTCCTTATCGTGGAAATGCCCAACTATGTGATTGGCTGCACACATTGGTCGCTTACCCACGAGGACAGAATGGCTTCGGCGGACCGAATAAATGCGGCTGTAGAAAAATATTCGCACAAACCGGTATTTTTGGCAGGCGATTTCAATTCGGATGCGACTTCCGAAGAAATAAATTTGTTGTCAAAGAATTGGATGATGTTGAATGATCCGTCAAAAGCAACTTTCCCCTCAGATCGCCCGGTGAAATGTATCGATTACATTTGGGCAAGGAAAAATCCGCTTTTTTCTTTCAAAATTTCAATTTCCAAAGTCGAAAACGAACCTGTCGCTTCCGATCATTTGCCGGTTTGGACAATGGTCAACTATTCAAAAATCAAAAATAACCCATAAAATGAAAAAATTAGTTCTAATTTTAGCGTGTATTGCAATGTCGATGTCCGGCATTTTTGCACAAAACAAATGTAAGATGAATGTGGCCACATTTAATCTGCGTCTGGACACGCCAAGCGACAGCCTCAATTCCTGGTTGCACCGAAAGGAGATGGACAAATCGCTCATTCGATTCCACGATTTTGATATTTTTGGAACGCAGGAAGGCTTTAAGCACCAGCTCGACGGAATACTCGAACTGGGAAACTATGCCTACACGGGCGCCGGCCGCGACGACGGAAAAGACGCCGGCGAACATTCGGCCGTTTTCTACAAAGTCAACCGTTTCGAACTGCTCGATTCGGGCAATTTTTGGTATTCCGAAACGCCCACTGTTCCCTCGAAAGGTTGGGATGCAACTTGCTGCAACCGCATTTGTTCGTGGGGGAAATTCCGTGAAAAGAAATCGGGTCGCGAATTTTATTTTTTCAACTCCCATTTCGATCACCAAGGCAAAGTGGCACGACACAATTCGTCTTTACTGTTATTAGCGAAAATCAAAGAAATTGCAGGTAACTTGCCGGTCTTCTGCACGGGCGATTTCAATGCCACTCCCGACGACGATCCCATTCAAGTCATTTACAAAGACGGTAAATTAAGGGATTCCTATCAAATCACAAAAGAGCCGCCATACGGAACTTTAGGCACTTTCAATAATTTTGATTTGCATTCGCCCTGCAGCGAACGTATCGACTACATCTGGGTTACCGATGGCATTGTCGTCAAAAAATATGGAGTTCTCAACGAACAACAATATGGACGGTTTCCCTCCGACCACTTTCCGGTGATGGTAAAAGTGTCTTTCTGAAAGTTTGCAAACATCCACGAAAAAAAACCGCTAAGGAAATTTCCCCGGCGGTTTTTTTCGATATAACTTTTTTCTTTTCTATATATTTTCTACTTACGACAATTTAGCCAAAGCCTCTTTGATCCGGGCAACGGCTTTCGTAATGTTTTCGTCGGAGGTAGCATACGATAGACGAATGCATTTGGGAGCTCCAAAAGCAGCACCGCCTACACAGGCCACATGACCTTCTTCGAGCAGATACATGGCCAAATCGGGTGAATCGTTGATTACTCGACCATTATACGATTTCCCGAAATAATAGTCACATTCCGGAAATACATAAAATGCTCCCATCGGATTATTAACTTTCAGTCCCGCAATTTCGCTCAACAAACCCACAATCAGATTTTTTCTTCTTTCGAAAGCCAGGCGCATGGTTTCCACGCAAGACTGGTCACCCGTGTAGGCCGCCAATGCAGCTTTCTGTGAAATAGACGAAGGAGCCGATGTGTTTTGTCCCTGCAATGTGCTGCACGCATCAGCAATCCACTTGGGTGCAGCTATCCACCCCAAACGCCAACCGGTCATGGCGTAACTTTTCGAAACGCCATTGACGATGATCACGCGATCGCGAATTTCAGCGAACTGCGAAATACTTTCGTGTTTTCCTACATAATTGATATGTTCGTAAATTTCGTCAGCGATAACAAAAACATTCGGATATTTGACCAGCACATCAGCCAATTCTTTCAGTTCTGCTTTCGAATAAACACTTCCCGTGGGATTCGATGGAGAGCAAAGTATCAGGGCTTTGGTTTTTGGCGTAATCGCCTCTTCCAATTGTTGCGCGGTAATCTTAAAATCTTGCTCTATGCCGGCTTCCACGAAAACCGACTTGCCTTCGGCCAACTTCACCATTTCGGGGTAACTGACCCAATAAGGCGCGGGAATGATCACCTCTTCGTCCTTATCCACAAGCGCAAGAATCAAATTGTAGATGGAATGTTTTGCACCATTCGAACAAACGATCTGATCGGGTTTATAATCCAAACCGTTTTCCTTTTTCAGCTTCTCGCAGATTGCTTTTCGTAAGTCCAAAAAGCCGGAAACCGGTGCATAGAACGAAAAGTTATCGTCGATTGCCTTTTTGGCAGCTTCCTTGATGTGATCGGGAGTAAAAAAATCGGGTTCTCCCACGCTCAGATTTATAACATCGATACCCCGAGCCTTGAGTTCATTGCTTTTTTGCGACATTGCCAGCGTCTCGGATGGCGAAAGGGCTGCCAATCTTGCCGATAAAGGATTCATATTGTTTATTTTTTATTTTGAAAATTGAAGGAATTATCGACCACAAAAATAATAAAAAAGCTTCTGGATTGAAAATTTGCTATCAAAAAAAGTATTTTCTTTACTTTTTGTCATTTAAAAACTAAAAAAGCTGCCTAACGGCAGCCTTGGAATTTATTGTTAATTTAAATTGAATTTCGAAACAAAGCTTCTGCAACCATTCTAAAAACGATTACTCAGCTTCAACATCATAAGTGTAGCTTGCTCAACGTTGCAAGCACGATTTCAGCTCTCTAAGTCTGTTGATTTTGTACATGCGATGTACCACAGACCCGTTGAAAATATTCCGTTCCAGATACTTGATCTGCGACAGAATTTCTTCTTTTGTCAGGTTTTTGATATCCATAATTATTCCTTTCTTTGTTTATGATTATCGGCAACCTCGCTTTAAGAAGCCATTACAATATGTTTTGATAACCTAAAAAATGATTCTTAATAACTCACTTGCCATTAAAATCACAACAAAGATACAACAAAAAATATGCCGTACAACATATTTTTGATAGATTTTTTCGAAACCAAATAGACAAAA
>Ga0255346_1001489_pt1 | contig 32584 bp, 22 predicted proteins | sample wastewater_treat_FD_194410 | JGI IMG/M metagenome (GOLD analysis project Ga0255346, IMG submission 194410) | Wastewater microbial communities from Lulu Island WWTP, Vancouver, Canada - plant22 | ecosystem: Engineered > WWTP > Wastewater > Unclassified | place: Canada: Vancouver, British Columbia...
TTGGGACCTGGAGGAGTAGTTGCATTAAATACTGGATGTTTAATTTCTGGTTTTGCTCAAGCAATTTTTATGGCTAATGCGGGTGGAGCGATGGATAATGCAAAAAAGAAAATCGAAGAAGAAGGTGGAAGTGGAACCCCTGAGCATTCTGCTTCAGTAGTTGGTGATACTGTTGGTGATCCTTTAAAAGATACAGCAGGTCCATCAATGAATATACTTATTAAATTAATTAGTGTAATTTCAATTGAGACGGCTGTTATGATCGTCACTATATATGGAAATTTATTTTCATAAGTTTTAATTCAAAATTTAAATTTTTTGCTCTTGTTGATAGACGCAATTATATTAACTACTTATATCTACTACTGCAAAAATTTAATTCGAATAGAATTTGAGTGGAACGCGGAAAACTACAATTTTAGTAAGCATCTAAAATTCCATAATAGCAATAAAAACAAAACTTTAAGGGCCAGGATGAGTTACTTAAGAAAACACTCAATCTTTTCCACGGCGAGGGAAAGCTTGCTTAAAGTTTTAAGGCTTCGCTCTCCTCTTAAAAGAGGAACCATGCCCGCTTCGCCTTCAGATGGTTTTCTTAAGTAACTCATCCTAGCCAAGTAATTTATCTTTGTTACAGAATTTTAGATGCTTATGCAATTTTAACTTTAGTTTCCAATTATTTAGTTCTTGCTATAAAATTAAAGCATGAATAATGACATAAATACCATATTAATTAATATTCTTAACCAATATAAGAATAATGAACTAAATCAAGAAGAAATATTAAGCAAAATAAAAGAAATATACTTTGAGGATATTGGTTTTGCAAAAATAGATCATCACAGAGAGCTGAGAAGAGGATTTCCGGAAGTTATTTTTGGGGCAAACAAAACTCCAAAACAAATATTAGAAATTGCAAAAAGGATTTTAAAGTACTCCAGTACTTTACTAGTTACAAAAACAACTAAAGAATGTTTTGACTTTTTAAGAAGCGAACTTGAAAATGTTGGAGAATCTAAAAATATTGCATTTAATCCTTTGGCTGGTGTTATATATACTATTCCCCCCAAAGATCATGATAAAGATTTAAAAAAAGGTATTATTGTTATTTGTGCTGGGACATCTGATATTCCAGTAGCTGAAGAATCAGCCATTACAGCATATTTAATGGGAAATGATGTAGAAAAAATTTTTGATGTTGGTGTAGCTGGGATTCATAGATTACTAAACTATAAAAATGAAATTTTAGCTGCAAATGTTATAGTTGCAATTGCAGGCATGGAGGGTGCTTTACCTGGGATTGTTAGTTCGATTTCCAAATGTCCTGTTATAGGAGTTCCCACCAGTGTGGGGTATGGGATGAATTTAAAAGGATTATCTTCTTTACTTACCATGCTTAATTCCTGTAGCCCAGGGCTTAGTGTAGTTAATATTGATAATGGATTTGGGGCTGGATATATTGCAGGATTAATAAATAAAAAAATTTGTTTTAAATAATTTTTATTCTTATTTTTATTCTTAACCTCTCTTTTATAAAAAGATTATTTTTTTTATAATTAATTTTAAATTCAAAAATAAGCTTTTGTTTGGCGAAAAAGATGAACAAGAGGCAGCATTTATTTGCTTCTTTAAAGAACATAAGATAAGGTTAATTCTTAAAATGGCTAATAATAAAAATTTTGTCCACTTACATTTACATAGTGAATATTCTTTGCTTGATGGCGCTGTCAGGATTAAGAATTTAATTGATAAAGTTGCAAATTTTGATATGCCAGCAGTTGCGCTTACCGATCATGGAGTTATGTATGGTATTATTGAGTTTTATAATGCTGCAATAAAGTCTGGAATTAAACCTTTGCTTGGCTGTGAAGCATACATTACACCCAATGGCAGATTTGAAAAACAATTTCAAAAAAATAATGGAGAAGATAACTTTTACCATCTTACTTTGATTGCAGAAAATGTTAAAGGTTATAAGAATCTTATGAAGTTGGTTAGTCTAGGTTTTTTAGAAGGATTTTATTATAAACCTCGGATAGATAAAGAACTTCTTCGTGAATATAGTGACGGCTTGATAGCTCTTAGCGGCTGTATAAAAGGAGAAATTGCTAAAATTATCTTGTCAGGAAAAACAGAAAGAATTCAAAAAATAATTCAGGAATACCAGGATATTTTTGGAAAAAATAATTTTTATCTTGAAATGCAAGATTCTGGTTTGACAGAACAAAAATTAGTTAATGAAAGCTTATATGAGTTATCACTAAAATATAAAGTTCCCATTGTCGGAACTAATGATGTTCATTATTTAAATATGGAGGATAGCACTTATCATGATATTTTACTTTGTATACAAACTGGTTCAACTATAAGTGAAACAAAAAGACTCAAATTTTCTACTAATGAGTATTATTTTAAAGACTATGAAAAAATGCTAAATGCTTTTAAAAACTATCCTGGTGCAATGGAAAACACTATTGAAATAGCTAATAGATGTGATGTTAAGCTAAAATTTAATTTGGATCTAATACCTCCTTTTGAAGTTCCAAAAAGTTATACTCCAGACACCTATCTTGAAAAATTATGTTATGAAAATATTCCTAAGAAATATCCTGACAAAGATGAAAATGCGATATCTAGATTAAAAATGGAACTTGATGTGATTAAGAAAATGGGATTTTCTGAATATTTTTTAATCGTTTGGGACTTTGTAAGATTTGCAAAAGAAAGAAATATCAGAGTTGGTCCAGGCAGAGGAAGTGCCGCGGGGAGCATAGTTTCTTATTTATTAAATATAACAGAGATAGAACCTTTAAAATACGGTTTATTGTTTGAAAGATTCCTAAATGAATCTCGAAAAAGTATGCCTGATATTGATATTGATTTTTGTTATGAAAAAAGAGAAGAGGTTATAAAATATGTTACTAACAAATATGGTCCTAAAAATGTTGCTCAGCTTATAACTTTTGGAAGAATGGCTGCAAAACAAGCTATTAGAGATGCAGGAAGGGTTTTAGAGTTTCCATATGCTGAGGTCGACAAAATAGCTAAAATGGTTCCAAATCAACTTAATATAACTATAAATGATTCTCTTGATAGATCTTTAGAACTTAGAGAAGTTTATGAAAAAAATCCAGAAATAAAAAAAATAATAGATACCGCAAAATGGCTTGAAGGAATGATAAGACAGGATTCTATACATGCTGCAGGAATAGTGATTTCTGCAGAAGAACTGTATAATTATACTCCTATCCAAAAAGAACCGGGGGAAGATATTATTACCACTCAATATGAAATGGAGCACATTCAGGCTATTGGTTTATTAAAAATGGATTTTTTAGGTTTAAAAACTCTCTCTTTGATAGATAAAACATTATTTTTAATTGAGAAAGCAAAAAATATTAAAATTGATATAAATAATATTCCGCTTGAAGATGAAAAAACTTTTGAAATGCTAGGCAAGGGTGAGTGTTTGGGTGTCTTCCAACTTGAAAGTTCAGGGATGAGAGATTTAGTTTTAAGAATGAAACCGAATCAGTTTGAAGATTTAATAGCTCTACTTGCACTATATAGACCAGGTCCGCTTCAAAGTGGCATGGTAAATGAGTTTATTGAAAACAAGAATAGGAAAAAGAAAATTAAATATATCCACCCAAGTTTAGAATCTATTCTAAAAAGTACTTATGGAATGATTTTATATCAAGAGCAAGTTATGCAAATAGCCTCTTCGTTTGCTGGTTTTAAAATGTCTGAAGCTGACACTTTAAGGAGTGCAATTAGTAAAAAGAAAAAGGATCTTTTGGAAGAACAAAGGATAAAATTTATCGAGGGTGCAAAAAAGTTAAATAATGATGAAAAAATTGCCCAAAAATTATTTGATTTAATTAATCATTTTGCCCAATATGGTTTTAATAAATCACATAGTACTGCTTATGCTATGATTTCTTACCAAACAGCATATTTAAAAGCAAATTTCCCAGTAGAATTTATGGCAGCTTTGCTAAGTATTAGAATGGGAAGTCAGGAAAAAGTTTCCCAGTATATTAATGAATGTAAAAGAATGGGGATAGAAATCCTACCGCCTGATATTAATGAAAGTTTTAGTGATTTCAAGGTTGTTGGTAATTCAATAAGATTTGGCCTTTCGGCAATTAAAAATGTTGGATTAAATGTGATTGAGGATATAAGGGTTGAAAGAAAAACTAATGGTAAATTTAAAAATTTTTATGATTTTTGTATTAGGATGGATAATAATGTATTAAACAAAAAAACTATTGAGAGTTTGATTAAAGGTGGAGCTTTTGACTCTTTAGGACATTCAAGAAAATTTCTTTTAAATAATTTCGAGAAAATAATAGAAAAGTCTCAGAAAATTAAAAGAGATAAAATAGCTGGGCAATTTTCTTTATTCGACAATCCTGAGGAAACTAAAAGCAATGATTCTTATTATACTGAATTTACTGATATAAATGAGACAGATGAGGAATTTGATAGAACAGAGTTCTTAAATTTCGAAAAGGAAATGTTAGGACTTTATATTTCAAGCCACCCCCTTTCTGAATTTGAAAACTCACTTTTAGAATTAACGCCTATTTCTTGTCTTGTAGATAAAGAAGATGGCTCTATTCAAGCAATTGGCGGGATAATAACAAAAATTAAGACCAGATACACTAAAAAGAACCAGTTAATGCATTTTATTGATTTAGAAGATAACTCGGGGAGTCTTGAATTAGTGGTTTTTCCTAGAGTATCTGAGCAATTTAAAGAGTTAATTAATGTTGATAGTGTGGTCAAGGTTACTGGGAGATTAGATAAAAAAGAGTTTAGAGAGGAGATTGAAAATAAGAATTTAGGTTATAATATGCAATTAGATGAACAAAATATTAATTACCAAGACCCAGATAGTGAATTTTTAAACGAACAAAGTGATAATTTAGATAAAGAACAATTAAAAAGTTTTTCTTTAAAAATAGTTGTGCAAAAAATAGAAAGTTTAAACAAAAAAGAAACAAAGTCTAGTAAGGAAACAAATTTAGAGTGCTTGGCCAAGGAAAATTCTAAACCAGATAAATACATGATAGATAGTTCGATTTTAAAAATTAATAATTTAGATGGGCAGCCTAATATTGAAGGCCAAGATTTAATTGTCAATATTAATGAATGGACAGATATAAAAAAGATCATCTTAAAAGTAAAAAAAGATTTTTTAGATAATGATTTTATTGACTCTCTTTACGATATTATAAATAAAAATAAAGGGAACACTAAGGTGATTATTCAAGTAGTTAGATTAACTGATGAAAATAATCTTGATGTTGAGAGAAGTTTTGTTTTGCCTGAGGATTTTAATGTTAATTTTTCAGAAAATTTTTTGAAGAAAATTGAAAAAAAATTCTTAAATAAGATTATTGTTGAATTATAAGATATAATTATTTAGGTTTAAAAAATAATACTAACACCCTAATATTTTAAAAATGTTTGACGAGAAACAAAAAAAGATCGAAGGTAAAATACCTTACGGGTTTAGAGATATTTTCCCAATAGAAGCAGAAGAGAGAAATTCTATACGCGAATTAATAAAAAAAGAATTTGAGCTCTGGGGCTATGGGGAAATAAAAACCCCTGTTGTCGAATTTACAAGAAATATTTCTATAGGGGTAGGCAAAAATTGGGAAAATAAGTTAATAAACTTTTTTGATTCAGATGGAAGCCTTGTTTCATTAAGGACAGATATGACTATACCAATTGCAAGATTTACAGGGATGAGGATTAAAAAAAACCAACTACCTGTAAGATTTTGCTATTTTGCTAATTCTTTTAGAAGATCAATGTCTCAAAAGGGCGAAAAGAGAGAGTACAATCAGGCAGGATTAGAACTTATTGGCTCACCCTCATATATGTGCGATGTTGAGATATTGTTGATTTTAATTAATTTATTAAAAAAACTCATTTCAGATAATTTTTTAATAGGTATAGGGAGTGCTAAATTAATCAATGCCCTGTATGACTGGCTAGGATTAAATGAGAGTGAGAAACAATTTATTAGAAATAATCTAATACTAAAAAATTTTGTAGCTATACAAGAATTTTTAGATAAGCGTGATCAACTAAAATCTAGATTATTCTTATATCTGATTAAACCACATAGCAATAAAAAAGAATTTGAGAATTTAATTTTAGAAACTGGATCTGAAAATGTATTAAAAGAATTTAGTTATTTAAAAAATATTTATGAAATACTATCAAAATTTGGCTTTGAAAAGTTTTTAATATTTAATGTTGGGGTTCTTAGAGATTTTAATTATTATACAGGAGTTATTTTTGAAGTATATTCCTCTAATATAAATTCCGTAATTGGAAGTGGAGGAAGATATGATAAACTTATAATGAAATTTGGTTTAGATGTTCCAGCTACTGGTTTTGCGCTAGATATTGATCTTCTACACAAATCAATAAAAGAATCATCTTCCATGATTTTTAACAAGAAATTAAAAATTTTATTGGCTTCCCAAGATAGCGATTACCTAAGTATGATAGGAACTGCTGAAGCCTTGAGGAAGAAAAATATAATAGTAGAACTTTATTATGATGAAATCAAGAATTTTGAAGAAGCTGCAAAAGAAAATAAAGCTGACATGGCTGTGATAATTAATAACCAGTTAAATAATGTAGAGGTAATTAACTTAAATTCAAATACTAAATCAACTATGGAATTGGTAAGGTTTTTAGAAAATTTTAAATAAAAAAATGAAAGAAAAACTTAAAATTGCAATCCCAAAGGGCTATCTCTTTAATGAAACAATTGATGTATTAAAAAGATGTGGTTATGACACTGATTGTTTTAATGATAATGATAGAAAATTGTTTTTTTATTCTAACAAGGATCATTTTAAATATATAATTGTTAGACCGATGGATGTCCCTGTTTATGTTGAACATGGTGCTTGTGATATAGGGTTTGTAGGCAAAGATGTTTTACTTGAAACAGGATGTAATGTTTTTGAACTTTTAAATTTAAATAATGGAAAGTGCAGAATAGTAGTTGCAACTAAGGATAATTGTATTGAAGAGGTTAAAAAAAGATATGAACATTTTGGAGTAGTTAGGGTTGCAACAAAATATCCTAAGATTGCAAAAAAATATTTTGAAGAAAAGGGTATGCAAGTAGAAATAATAAAACTATATGGATCTGTTGAACTTGCCCCAATTCTTGGCATTGCTGATGAGATTTTGGATATAACTGCAACTGGCAGCACACTAAAAGAAAATAACTTAATTGAGATGGAGCATGTAGCTTATTCTACTACAAGGCTTATTGCAAATGAGGTAAGCTATAGAGTAAAAAATGATATTATTGAAAAGCTCATAAATGATTTAAAGGGAGTAATAAAATAATTAATTATGAAAAGATCATCTAAAATAACAAGAGAAACAAGAGAGACACAAATTGAACTCGAGCTTAATATAGATGGATGTGGAAGAGTGAGCATAGAAACCCCAAATGGTTTTTTTAATCACTTACTTTCAAGTTTTGCTAAACATAGTAATTTTGATTTAAAAATAAAAGCAAGTGGAGATATTGAAACTGGGCATCATCACCTTATTGAAGATATAGGGATTTGTCTTGGGAAAGCAATAAATGAGTCACTTGGCAATAAAATAGGTATAGAGCGATTTGGTTTTTTTATTTTACCTATGGATGAAGCAGAGGTAATGGTATCTATTGATATCGGAGGGAGGCCTTTTTTAAGGTATGATGTTGATGTGCCTTATGATATTATAGAAAATTTTGAAACTATTTTAGTTAATGACTTTTTTATGGCAGTAGTAAATAATGCTTTTATAAATGTTCATATTACTAAGAATTCTGGCATCAATCCCCATCATATTATTGAGGCAATTTTTAAAGCTTTTGGTAAGGCTTTAAAAATTGCAACCCAGATAACTAACAACGATATTCCCTCAACAAAGGGGATACTGTAAAATTATCCTAATGCTATTTTAGTAAAATTTATGAATGAAAAGTATATAGCAATAATTGATTATAATATTGGGAATATCAAAAGTGTGTCAAATGCTTTTACTAAAATTAGCGCACGTGTAAAAGTGACTAGTAGCCCTAAGATAATAAGGAATGCTTGTGCAATTGTCTTACCTGGTGTTGGAGCTTTTGGGGATGGTATGAAAAATTTAGAATTTTTTAATCTTGTCGGATGTTTAAAAAGTGAAATAAAAAATAAGCCTTTTTTAGGAATATGCTTAGGTCTTCAAGTATTATTTGAATATAGCAAAGAAAATGGAAGTACTGAAGGTCTTGGTATTTTTAAGGGCCACGTTGATAGAATACCAGGAGGGGTAAAAATACCTCATATTGGCTGGAACCAGGTAAATATAATTAAAAAGAATAGTGTAATATTTAACGGAATACAAGACAGGGAAAATTTTTATTTTGCTCATTCTTATTATGTAATTTGTGAGGATGAAAAAATAATATCAGGTACTACTGAATATGGTGGGGCTTTAACTGCTAGCGTTGAAAAGGAGAATATTTTTGCTCTTCAGTTTCACCCTGAAAAAAGCAGTTTTAAAGGGCTTAAAGTGCTTGAAAATTTTTGGAATTATTCTATAAAGGAAGGTTAATTGGAAATTATACCAGCGATTGACATAATAAATGGTTCGTGTGTTAGATTGTTTAAAGGAGATTATAAAAAGATAAGTCAATATTCTACTGATCCAATTTTGGTTGCTAAAAAATGGGAAAGCTTAGGTGCAAGCTGGATTCATATTATTGATCTTGATGGTGCAAGAGAGGGCAAACCTGTAAATTTTGAAATAGCTTTTAATATAAAAAAGAATACAAATTTAAAGGTTGAGTATGGAGGTGGCATTAGAAAAATAGAGGATATTAATTTGCTCTTAAATATGGGTATAGATAAGATAATAATTGGGACAAAGGCAATAGAAGATTTTGATTTTCTAGTCAATGCTACTGGATTGGCAAATAATAAAGTAATAGTCAGTATTGATTTTAATGAAAAAGGTATAGTATTAAAACGAGGGTGGCTTTTAAACTCTGATTATAATTTTTATGATTTTGGTGAAAAGCTATTTAAGACAGGGATTCTTGAGGTCATCATTACTGATACCTCTAGAGATGGGACACTAAAGGGCATAAACATTAATATTATAAGGGATTTTATAGTAAAAACTAATCTTAAGGTTTATGTTGCCGGTGGTATAAATAGCATAGAAGATATAATTAAATTAAAGAAAATTGAAGAAATTGGGATTAAAGGTGCAATTATAGGAAAAGCACTTTATGAAAATAAGATAGATTTAAAAAAAGCTATAGAGATTTCAAAATTATGATTACTAAAAGAATAATACCTTGCCTTGATGTAAATAAGGGTAGGGTTGTTAAGGGAGTTAATTTTATAAACTTAAAAGATGCTGGTGATCCTGTTGAGCTTGCAGCTTATTATGATAGAGAAGGTGCGGATGAAATAGTTTTTTTAGATATAACTGCTTCTCATGAAAAAAGAAAGACAGTTATTGAGCTAGCAAGTAAAACCGCTGAGAAGGTTTTTATTCCTTATACAATTGGTGGTGGTATTAGCAGAATAGATGATATGAGAGAAATATTAAAAAAGGGTGCTGATAAAATTTCAATAAATACCGCAGCTGTTGAAAATCCTTCTTTAATTACGGAAGGAGCAAGAGTATTCGGTAGCCAATGTATTGTAGTTGCGATTGATGCTAAAAAAAGAGGCATTGATTCTTGGGAAGTATATATTCATGGAGGCAGAACACCAACTAAAATTGATGTTGTAAATTGGGCTAAGAAAGTAGAAGAATTAGGTGCAGGTGAAATTTTACTAACCAGTATGGATAGAGATGGATCTAAAGATGGGTATGATATCAAGCTTACAAAAGCTGTGACTTCTTCGGTAAACATACCTGTAATTGCATCTGGGGGTGCTGGAAAGCTAGAACATCTACGAGATGTTATAAAAATGGCTGATGCTGATGCGGTACTTGTTGCCTCTATCTTTCATTATGGAGAATTTACAATAAAGCAAGCCAAGGAGTATCTTAAAAGTGAAGGGATAAACGTAAGATTGTAATTATAGGTATAATTAAGAGAACAATTATAAATATGATAAGATAATTATAAATTTACTAAAGATACAAATAATATCCAGGGCTTAAGCTAAATTGACATTTAAAAGATAAAATTAATTATGATGGGGTTACAATCAATGAGCAAAAAAGAGTTTAAAAAAAATGAACCTAATGGAAGTCTTAATAATAAAAATTTTAAGGGACATGAATTGCTAATTCCTGCCATAATTCAAGATTATGAAAATAAAGATATACTTATGCTTGGTTTTATGGATAAAGAATCATTTATAAAAAGCATACAGACAGGTTATACTTGGTTTTTTAGCAGAGAAAGAAAAAAAATTTGGAATAAAGGTGAAACTTCTGGTAATTTCCAAAAAATAAAAAAGATTTTGCTCGATTGCGACAAGGATGCCCTTGTTTTTCAAGTAATCCAGACGGGTTTTGCATGCCACACAGGCAATAGAAGTTGTTTTTTTAATGAGATACCCTTTAATGAAATAGATGAATTAAAATTAAATGATACCGCAAAAGATCTGAACTTTGGGAGTTATTCTGGAATTTATGGTTTAGAAAAAAATTCAGAACACTCATTTGATTTTTTGGCTGATCTTTATGAAATAATTAGTGATAGAATTAAAGAAAAACAAGAAAATTCTTATACTTATAATCTTCATGTTAAAGGAATTGATGAAATAATAAAAAAATTTGGAGAAGAAAGTATTGAGGTTATTCTTGCTTCTAAATACCAAGAAAAGAATCAGTTAATTTATGAAATAGCCGATCTTTTTTATCATTTAATTGTTTTAATGTTTGAAAGAGATATAAAGTTAGAAGAAGTCATTGCGGAATTAAAATCAAGGCATAAATAATAAACCCAAGATTTATTAGTTAATATTTTAGGTATTAGAAATTGGAATTAATGGAGGGATACTTGAATAAACAGATAAAAAGGATAGGTATACTTACAAGTGGCGGGGATGCAAGTGGAATGAATGCAGCTATTAGAGCTGCAGTTAGGTATGCTACTTATAAAAAGATTGAAGTTTATGGATTTTATGAAGGCTTTAAAGGTTTAATTGCTAATAACTTTAAAGTTCTTACCAATAATTCGGTAGGTGGGATTATTGATAGAGGAGGGACTTTTCTTTATACAGCAAGATCGGAAGCTTTTAAGGCAAAAGAAGGATTATTAAAAGCTAAGAAAAATCTTGAAGAAGATTTGATAGATGCTCTTATTATAATTGGAGGAGAGGGCTCTTTTAGGGGAGCAAGAGATTTAAATGAACTTGGGGTTAATGTAGTTGGTATCCCAGCTACAATAGATAATGATATATATGGCACAGATTTTAGTTTAGGTTTCGACACTGCTTTAAATGTGATAATAAGTTTAATTTCTAAAATTCGAGATACGGCTTCATCTCATGAGAGGATTTTTGTAATTGAAGTAATGGGAAGAAATTCGGGAGAGCTTGCAATAAAATCTGGGCTTGCTTGTGGGGCTGACTATATATTAATACCTGAAATAAAAACAGATCTTGTAAAAATTTCAAATTCTATAAAACATCACAGGGAAGGCAAAAGGCATACGCTTATTATTGTTGCAGAAGGCTCGGCTAAAGCAGAAGACGTTGCTTCTTCAATAAAATTATTGGTAGAACATGAAGTTAGAGTTTCAGTGCTAGGGCATATCCAAAGAGGGGGTTCTCCTTCTGCTCTTGATAGAATTTTAGCTGCTCAATTTGCAAGAAAAGCTGTAGATTTCTTAATTGAGGGTGGAACAAATGCAATGGTAGCAGTTAGCAATAATCAAATAAAAGTATTGAATTTTAATGAGGTCCTTGGAAAATCCAGGCCGATAAATGAGCAATTGTACAAATTTGCACATATTCTTGCTTTGTAAATTTTTGTGGTGTTGGTGCCGAAGGTCGGGATCGAACCGACACGGACCTCACGGCCCACTGGATTTTGAGTCCAGCGCGTCTGCCAATTCCGCCACTTCGGCACGTTAAAAATAATACAATTAATGATTTTTATAATCAAGAGCATAAGCAGAAGTAACTAATAAAACTTGGCCTCAGAAAATAAAAATTTTCCCAATCTTATAAGCATCTTAAATATGATTGACAAGCAAGTGGGATTTTAATATATTTTTCTTGGCGCCATTAGATTTTAATAATTTGGTGGCGCTGCTTTTAGAAATCTCCTATAGTCTTTTATACAAGGTTATTTTTTAAATGCTATTTTTAAGTTTTAAAGTCAAATTTAAAAAATAACTCTGGAAAAGTATTTGAATATTAATGATAATGTTATAAAATAAACAAAAATTTTAAGTTTTATTTAAAGGAGTATTGATGGAAAGCAAAGCACTTGGATTAATAGAGACAAGAGGTCTTGTTGGATGTATTGAAGCGGGTGATGCTATGGTTAAAGCAGCAAATGTTCAAATGTTGGGCATAGAACAAATTGGTGGCGGTTTTGTTACTGTTATGGTTGAAGGTGATGTTGGTGCAGTTAAAGCAGCTGTTGATGCTGGAGCTGCTGCAGCAAAGAGAGTTGGAGAATTAATATCAGTTCATGTTATACCAAGGCCTGATCCATCAACTGAAAAATTAGTAAAAAAATAAACATTATAAGTAAATATCTATTTGTTTTAGTTTCTGATAGTTTAAACAGTAATAGCTTAAACTACTATAAAATAATGCAATCTTAGTTTAGACTAATATTGCATTATTTTTTTATTTGCAAGTTATTTGAATTTGCCCAAAGGCAAAAACTTCCATAAAATCTTTGTTACTTGAGTTACTTAAACTACTGAGATTTCTGCTATATGTCATATATTTGTTATTAGCATGTAAATAATCATATTTTATTTATTATTTAGGTATTTTCTTCATTTTGTCTTAATTTAAAATATAATATTGCAATACTTACAAATAATGACACAAAAATAAGGCTTGTGGTAATATATATCACTGAAGAAAAGATTTAGATATATTTGAGTTGCAGGGTAAGCATTTCAAAATTTCAGACTAAGAAAGAAGGAAACAAAAAAATGGAAAAGTCAGTGGTTAAGTTTGCAAGTGTTAAATTTACAAAGCTAGAGCCAAGTGCAACTCTTCCTGCAAAATTTCAAAGAATGTTAGAATCGCTACCTCTGGAGGAGATAGTAGGGGGAAAATCGGTGGCCTTAAAAATGCACCTTGGAGGTAATTTAGGTTATACTACTATTCACCCTCTATTTTTGGCTATACTTTTAAGAGCTTTAAAAGATGCTGGGGGAGATGTTTTTGTTACTGACTTATATCATAGAAATAACGATAACTTTGGAGTTAGGGGAGCTTTGAATAGAGGTTATTCTGAGGAAGCTATTGGTGCCAAATTAGTTCCTGTGGCAGGTATTTTTGATAATTATTATTATCCCAAGAAAGTTAATTTTAAATCTCTTAAAGAAATTCAGGTAGCTGGAAGTATTCATGACGCTGATATTTTAATTGATTTTTCTCATGTGAAAGGTCATGGAAGTTGTGGTTATGGTGGTGCATGTAAAAATATTGCAATGGGCTGTGTAACTCAGAAAACCCGGAGAGATATCCATGCATTAGAAGGTGGTGGCATTGATTGGGATGAAGAGCTCTGTACACATTGTGAGACCTGCATAAATGAATGTAGATACAAAGCAAATAAGTTTAATAAGGATAAAGGAAATAAATACGAGTTAAACCCTCATGATTGCACGTATTGCCAACATTGCGTAGAAGTTTGCCCTACTGGTGCTCTTACTTTTTCTAGCAAAAGTTTTATAGATTTTCAGAAAGGGTTAGCTATAGCTACAAACGAAGTTCTTAAAACCTTTGACAAGGGTGGTGTTTATTACATAAATGTTTTACTTAACATAACCATGCTTTGTGACTGTTGGGGTATGTCAACTCCATCGCTTGTTCCTGATATTGGAATAATGGTCTCGGATGATATAGTGGCAATAGAAAAAGCATCACTGGATGTTATTAAATTAGAGAATCTTTTACCTAATTCTATTCCAGAAGGTAGAGAGCTCAGGGAAGGTAATCATATTTTTGAGAAAATATGGGGTAAGAATCCATATAGACAAGTAGTTGAGCTTAAGAATTTAGGCCTTGGAAATGATGATTATATTATTGAGGAAGTTGAGTAACATATTTAAATAAATATATACGATTAGGTCTTTTAATGATTAAAGTTTATAAATTTTATATTTGTGGTTCTAATGACAAGATAAATTAAGGCTTGAGCCTATATATATTAAATTTAAGGGATGACGGTAATGGACAATAAAAAGATTGTGTTAATTGATGGAAATAGTATAGCTTATCGTGCGTTTTATGCGTTGCCTACCTCTATTTCTACTTCAACTGGAGTAATTACAAATGCTGTTTATGGTTTTACGTCTATGTTGCTAAAAATAATAGATGAGATTAATCCAGACACTATAATAGTTGCTTTTGATAGTAGGACACCAACATTTAGGCACGAGCTATTTGTAGCATATAAAGCTCAAAGAAAAAAGATGCCAGATGAGTTGGCCTCTCAATTATCATTGATACAAGAAGTATTAAGAGCAATGAATATAGGTATAATTGAAAAAGAAGGTTATGAAGCAGATGATATAATTGCTGCTATTGCTCAAAAAGTAAAAGATGCATTTAATGAAATCATTATAGTAACTGGAGATAAAGATATTCTGCAGCTTGTTTGTGAAAATATAAAAGTAATGGCTGTAAAAAAAGGCATAACTAATACTGTTTTATATGATGCAAATGAAGTAAAAGAAAAGTTTGGAGTTTATCCCAATGAAATAAAAGATTATTTAGCATTAATGGGAGATAGTTCAGATAATATACCAGGTGTTCCAGGTATAGGGCCAAAAACAGCGGCAGATCTTATCAAAAAATTTGGCAGTATTGATAACCTATACAAAAACATTAATGAAATTAAGAATGAGAAACTTGTTAAATTGTTAATTGATAATAAAGATGAAGTTTTTGCCACAAGAAAGCTGACTGAACTGTTAACTGATGTTGATATTGATATAAAAGAAATACTAAATAAAAAGCTTGAGGAGGCAAATATTAATGAAATCGAAAAAACTTTTTCTATTCTTGAATTCAAGACTCTTATTGAAAGAATAAAAAAAATAAAAGTTTTTTCTAAAGCCAAAGAAAAAGATAGTAATATTGAAAAAAATAAAATCCAAAATGATAACAATATTAATAACAGAATTAATAATATTAGTTCTAACGAGACTAAGGAAAATAATAATACTGTTAATTTAAACAAAAAACTTGTTTTTTCTTTATACAAAAAAGATACAGATTTATTGAAATATGCTAGTAAATCATCTTCAAGCTCTGTTTTTTTCATTGTGTTTGATGATTATTTTAATGATAAGCAACAAAGTGAAGTTCTTGTAAATAATATTCTTATTTATAATGGGATTGACCCACCTTTATTAATATGCTCGTTAATGTTTGATGATAAATTTTATTTTGAAAAAGTAAAAAATTTTTTTGAGAATGATTCGATTGTTAAGACTAGCTTTGACTTAAAAAATATCTATAAAAAATTTAAGAAAATTAATATTAAAATGTCTGAAATTTTTCATGATTTTAAAATTTTTTATCTCTTGTTAAATACAAATAAAAATGATGTGGAATTAAAAGAAGTAATACAGGCATATGGAGATAATCAAACTGAATATTTTTATCCCTTAAGTTGTGATGTTGAATTTTCTGAGGTCCATAGAAGTAATTTAAAAAATAATAATGCTAAGAATAAAATTCAAAAAGACAAAGACCAATTAAGGTTTTCTAAATTTGATGAAATTGGAAAAGATGAGCAAATTTTAGAGGATAAATCAAAATTTAGTGAAACTTTTATTGATGAATATTTAAAAACTTTGAGCAAGAGTGATGCCTTTAAAATTAATCTTAGTAGTTTATTATTATTCCCAAAGATAGAAAAAAGGCTTATTGAGGATTTAAAAAAAGAAGAAATGGTTAATCTTTATTTTAATATAGAAGAGCCTTTAATAAAAGTTATTGCGGAGATGGAGTATAAAGGTATAGCAGTTGATTTAGATTATTTAAAGAAACTTGCAGATGAGTATAATAATGAAATAAAAAAACTTACGGAAGAGATTTATAATCTTAGTGGTGAGAAATTTAATATAAATTCTCCAAAGCAACTTTCAAATATACTTTATTCAAAGCTAAGTTTAAAACCAACAAGAAAAATAAAAACAGGACTCTCCACAGATGCAAACTCTCTTATTGCTCTTATAGACTCACATCCCATAATTGAGAAGATTCTTGATTACAGAGAAAAGGTAAAACTTAAAAATACATACATTGATGTTCTTCCTAATATTGTTGATCCATCTGATGGTAGAATTCATACCACTTATAATCAGTTAGGTACGGCAACCGGAAGGCTAAGTTCAAATAATCCTAATCTTCAGAATATCCCTGTTAGGACTGATATCGGAAAACAAATTAGAAAAGCTTTTATTCCAGGTAAAGGATATGATTTTCTCTTGTCTGCCGATTACTCTCAAATTGAATTAAGAGTTCTCGCTCATTTATCTGAAGATGAGAAATTAATAGATGTGTTTAACAAAGGTGGAGATATACATGCTCATACTGCAGCTGAAATATTTAATGTAAAAGAGTCTGATGTAGATGAGAGTTTAAGAAGAAAGGCAAAAGCAATAAACTTTGGAATTATATATGGCATGACAGAGTATGGGTTGAAGTCAAGGCTTGACATCTCAGAAGAAGAGGCAAAAGAATATATTAAATTATATTTTGCACGTTATGAAAAAGTAAAAAAATGCATTGATTTTTTTGTAAAGACAGCTTATGAGAAAGGTTATGCGGTTACATTATTTGGGCGCAGGCGATATATAAATGAGTTATTTAGTCCGAATATGAAGATAAGAAATCTTGGAGAAAGACTAGCGATTAATACTCCTGTTCAGGGAACTGCAGCAGATATTATGAAAATTGCTACTGTTGGTTTATTTAATAGGCTTGAAAAATCAAAAATTGATGCTAACATCCTTCTCCAGGTTCATGATGAACTAGTGCTGGAAATTAAAGAAAAAGACATTGATAAAGTCACTGAAGAAGTAAAAACTGTAATGGAAAATTGTGTTAAGCTTAAAGTTGCTTTAAAAGTTGATATTAAAATTTCAGATAGCTGGTATTTTTAAATTACAATGTGCTTTTAGATATTGATTTAAATAGCTCAGCATGTTATATTTTTGTGCACAAATTAAAATGGAGGGATTTTTGAAGTATGGCAAAAAATATTATTTCTAAACAAATTACTGATGAAAATTGTATGATTCTAAACGAAAAAGGGGAGATGGTCCCAAATTATGATATCACTATTATTAATTTTGATGAAGGTGATATTCTAAAAGGAAAAGTAGTAAAGATTGATAAAGATGAGGTTCTTGTAGATATAGGGTTTAAATCTGAGGGTGTTATACCTTTAAGTGAGCTGTCTATAAGAAATAATGTAAAACCAGAAGAAGTTCTTAACCTTGATGATATTATAGATATAATGGTTTTGGAAAAAGAGGATCAGGAAGGTAGGCTTATACTTTCAAGGAAAAAAGCAGAGATTGAAAGAAGTTTTGATAAGGTCGAGAAGATTTATCAAGAGGATGGTATAGTAGAGGGACAGGTAATTGAGTATGTGAAAGGCGGCTTAATTCTTGATATTGGTTTAAGAGGATTTTTGCCTGCTTCACTTATCGATGTTAAAAAAACTAAGGATTTGTCTGCATATATAGGCGAAAGATATTCTTGTAAGATAATTGAGGTTGATAGAAGTAGGAATAATGTAGTTCTTTCAAGGAAAGCAATAATTGAAGATGAGAGAAAAGAGCAAAGAAAAGAAGTTCTTGTAAATATTGAGATAGGTCAAATAAGAAAAGGTGTAGTTACCAGTATTGCAGATTTTGGTGCTTTTGTGGATGTTGATGGTATAGATGGATTAATACACATATCAGAGCTTTCCTGGAACCATGTTAAACATCCTTCGGAAGTGGTAAAAATAGGTGAAGAGGTAAATGTAGAAATATTAGACATTGATTATGAAAAGCAAAGATTATCTTTAGGCCTTAAACAAACTCAAAAAGATCCTTGGGTTGACAAGATTAAATCCTATAATGTAAATGACATAGTTAATGGAAAAGTAACCAGAATAGTAAAATTTGGGCTTTTTGTACAGATAGAAGAAGATATGGAAGGTTTAGTCCATATATCTGAATTGAGTACTGAACCCGTTAAAAGACCAAGTGATATAGCTAAAATCGGCGATGAAGTTTTTGTAAGAATTATAGACATTGATTATGATAAAAGAAGGATGGCTTTTTCAATAAGGCAGGTCACAAATCCTGACGAACCCAAAGAAAAGGAAGAAGTTGAAAAAGTAGAAGAATCTAAAGTAGAAAATGTGATTGATAGCAGTGAGGAGAAACCAGAAGAACCTAAAGCTAGTGTTATACCTGAAAGAGAGAAAGCCATTAAAGAAATTCTTAAAGAGATGAAAGATGAGGCAAATATAACCTAAGTTTGCCCTTTTTAAAATAAATTTAAATATAATATTTAAAAATTGTGTTTACGTTTTATTAAAAAAATAAATATTATTTAAATTCTAAATATTTTAATAGTAATAAGTAATAATAGTTTAATGTAAAATTTTAATTTAAAAGAAGCTCTAAAGATAATTATATAAAATTGTCTCTTAACATTTATGCTTAAGGGACAATTTTTTTTTAACTAAATACAATGAGTTAAAAAATTTTAAAATTGATTATAATTATTAGTAAAGATTTATTATCTTAGAGTTTTTAATTATGAATGCTTTGTATTATTGTTATTATTTAAAGTTATTAATACCTAAAGGGTCTGTAGAAGTGGCTCAGGCACAGGATGCTAATTTTAGCAAAGATTTTGAAACCAAAATTATAGGAATTACGGGGAAGATGGGTTCAGGGAAAACTACAGCATCTCACTATATTAGTTCTAAACTTGAAAATTCTATTATTCTTAATGTTGACAATATCGCTAAAAAGATTTATTCGTCCGATAAAGAGTTATTAATGAAATTAAAGCAATGTTTTGGTAATGGGATATTTATCTGTGATGATAGAATTGATTATAGGAAACTTGGTAAATTAGTTTTTAATGATTATAAGGAAATGAAGAAGTTAAATAAGCTAATGTTTCCATTAATTTATGAAGAGGTAAAGGATTATATTTTAAAGAATAGAGGCAAAAAAAAATTTATAATTATTGATGCGGCAATTCTGTTTGATGCAGGACTATATAATTTTTGTGATAAAATTATTTTAGTTAAATCACATTTAAAAAGAAGGAAAAAATTTCTTGAAAATAAAAATATTAATATTTCAGAGAGAGAAATTGATGAAAGACTAAGAGGGCAAAAAATAAAAATTATTAGAGATAAAGTAGACTATGTAGTAAATAATAATACAGATATTACTAAATTTTATGATAATCTTAACAAAATTATAAATGAATTATTAAAGTAATTATGAAATTTAATTATTATAGAGAAAATAAAAAATTTAAATTACATTCTAACTATAAACCACAAGGTGATCAGGAGAAGGCAATTAGCCAGCTTACTCAAGGTTTGCTTGTAGGTTATAAATATCAAACTTTGCTTGGGGTAACTGGTTCTGGAAAAACTTTCACTGTTGCAAATATTATACAAAATATTCAACTACCTACTTTAGTTCTTGCTCCTAACAAAACTTTGGCCGCACAGCTTTGTAACGAATTTAAAGAATTTTTTCCTGAAAATGCCGTTGAATATTTTGTTAGTTACTATGACTATTATCAACCAGAAGCATATATACCAAGTAAGGATATGTATATAGAAAAAGATTCTTCAATAAATGAGGAAATTGAAAAATTAAGACTTTCAACAACAAACTCTCTTTTTACAAGAAATGATGTAATTGTTGTATCAAGTGTCTCATGTATTTATAATCTTGGGTCGCCTGAAGAATATGAGAGTAGGAGAATTTTTTTAGCTAAGAATGAAATATATCCAAGAGAAGAATTAATAAAAAATTTGATTTCAATTAAATATGAAAGAAATGATTATGAATTTACTCAAGGGATTTTTAGAGTTAGGGGTGATGTTATAGAAATTTTCCCTGCTTATCAAGATTTTGCTTTAAGAGTTCAATATTTTGATGATGAAATAGAAAAAATAACTGAGTTTCACCCAGTTTCTGGTGAAATTATAAGTATTAAAGATGCAGCTTTAATTTCTCCTGCAACTCATTTTCTTACTTCAAGTGAATGGATTCCCAGAGCTCTGGAAACTATTAATGAGGAACTTAAAGAAAGAGTTGAGTTTTTTAAGAAAAATGGAAAATTAGTTGAAGCTCAAAGGCTTGAATCAAGAACAAAATATGATATGGAAATGATTTCTGAGCTCGGTTTTTGTAGTGGAATTGAAAATTATTCAAGGCATATTCTTGGGAAAAAACCTGGAGAAACGCCTAATACTTTGTTAGATTTTTTCCCTGACGATTTTCTTTTAATAATTGATGAATCGCATATTGCAGTTCCTCAAATTCGTGGGATGTATGAAGGTGATAGATCAAGAAAACAAACTCTTGTTGACTATGGGTTTAGATTGCCTTCAGCACTTGATAATAGACCTCTTAGATTTGAAGAGTTGGAAAAAAAAGTAAAAAGAGTGATCTTTACTTCTGCAACTCCGGGTCAATTTGAAAAAAAAGTTAGTAAGCAAATTGTTGAACAAATAATAAGACCAACAGGACTTGTGGACCCCAAAGTAGAAATAAGGCCAACTAAAAATCAAATAGATGATTTAATAAATGAAATTACTAAGAGAGTTAACAAGAAAGAGAGAACCTTAGTTACTACTCTTACAAAAAAAATGGCTGAAGACCTTACTGATTATTTATCAGGTAGAAAGATTAGAGTCAGATATCTTCATTCAACAATAGATACTATTGAAAGAATAGAAATACTTACAGGGCTTAGAAAGGGAGATTTTGATGTTTTAGTTGGGATAAATTTATTAAGAGAGGGTCTTGATTTACCCGAAGTTTCTCTTATAGCAATCTTGGATGCTGATAAAGAAGGTTATTTAAGATCAGAAACATCATTAATACAAACTATTGGAAGAGCTGCAAGAAACGTGAATGGGATGGTAATAATGTATGCTGATAATGTAACAAAATCAATGAAAATAGCAGTTGATGAAACTAATAGAAGAAGATTATTACAAATCGAATACAATAAGAAAAATGATATTATTCCTAAAACTATAGTAAAAAATATTTCAGATATTTTGAATTCTAGCGGTATAGTTTCTAAAACAAAAAAATTAACACAAATGGCTGGGGCTATAAGAGAAAAAAAAGTCGGATTTAATGAAAACCAGTTATTAAAAATGAATTTAAATGAAATTTTTGCTATAATATCATCTCTTGAGGAGGAAATGAATATTGCAGCAAGAAATTTAGAATTTGAAAAGGCTGCTGCTATTAGGGATAAAATAAGAAGGATAAAAAAGCTAATTAATTTAGAACCCCAACCCCAAAGAAAAAGTAAGATTTGATTTTGCCAATTTTTATTAGTTTCTTAGATATAATTATAAAGGTGTAAATTGGCTTATTGTGAAAATTAAATCTTAAGGTTGGAAGTATCTGAAATTTCATGAAAGTAATAAAACAAAAATTTAAGGGCTATGATGATTTACTTAAAAAAACACGCAAGCTTTTCCCCGGCGATGAAAAGCTCGCTCAAGTTTCAGGCTCCGCTCTCCTCTTGAAAGAGGAACCATGCCCGCTTCGCCTTCAAATGGTTTTCTTAAGTAAATCATCATAGCTAAATAATTTATCTTTATGTTTTAAAGTTTGGGTTTAAGTTTAATTTTGGATATAAATTATAATTATATTAGGTTTAATTATATTAAGGCTTATTTAGAATGAAATCAAAGATAATTATAAAAGGTGCAAAGGAACATAATTTAAAGAATATAAATCTTAGTATTCCAAGAGACAAGTTTATTGTTTTTACTGGAGTAAGTGGCTCTGGTAAGTCTTCTCTCGCGTTTGATACAATTTATGCTGAAGGGCAGCGTAGGTATGTTGAATCCTTATCTTCATACGCAAGGCAATTTTTAGGACAAATGGAGAAGCCTGATGTAGATTTAATTGAAGGACTTTCTCCTTCAATTTCCATTAATCAAAAAGGTGTATCTAAAAATCCAAGATCTACGGTTGGAACAGTCACTGAAATTTACGATTATTTAAGAGTACTATATGCCCGAATCGGAAAACCATATTGCCCAAATTGTGGGAAACCAATTACAAAGCAAACACTTGATCAAATAGTTGACCAAGTTATGAATATACCACAAGATACAAAAATCATGATTCTCTCTCCAGTAATAAGAGGCAGAAAAGGTGAGTACACCCAAACTTTTGAAAATATTAAAAAGGCAGGGTTCTTGAGAGTAAAAGTTGATGGAGAGATTATAGAGTTAGATGACCTTAAAGAAATAAGACTTGATAAAAATATTAAACACAATATTGAAATAGTTATTGATAGATTAAAAATAAGGCCAGAAATAAGGCAAAGGCTATCTGAAGATATTGAAATAGCTCTTAGGGAAAGTGAGGGTATTGCTTATGTAGAGAATGTTGACACTGGTGGAATTAATATTTATTCTGAGAATTTTTCTTGTATTGATTGTGGCATAAGCTTTGAGGAATTAACCCCAAGAATGTTCTCTTTCAATAGTCCTTATGGTGCATGCAAAGAATGCAGTGGGCTTGGGTTTAAAAGAGAGATCGACCCTTATCTTATAGTCGAATATCCTGAAAGAAGTATAAATGATGGGGCAATTCCTATCATTAATATGGGTTATTCAAATTATTATTCGCAAATTTTTAGAAGTTTGGCAGAGAATTATAACTTTTCACTTGATGTTCCTTTTAAAGATCTAACTGAAGAAGCAAAAAATGTGATTTTGTTTGGGGCAAATGGAAAGAGAATAAAGATAAGATATAGAAATACCGGAGGTCACATATATGATTATTTCTTAAAATTTGAGGGACTTGTAAATAATCTTAAAAGAAGATACATGGAAACTGATTCAGAGAATGCCAGAGAAAAAATCGAGGAAATAATGAGAGCAAGACCTTGCCCAGCTTGCAATGGGAAAAGGTTAAGACCAGAAAGTCTTGCTGTTAAAATAAATGATAAATCTATAGCTGATTTTTGTGGATTTACAATATTGAATGCTGCAAAGTGGCTAAAAAGTTTAGATTTAACTAGTCAAGAACAAATAATTGGGGAAAGATTAATAAAAGAAATAATCAATAGATTAAAATTTTTAAATGATGTCGGGCTTGGTTATATTACTCTTGAAAGGCAAGCAAGTACTCTTTCAGGAGGGGAATCACAAAGAATTAGACTTGCTACACAAATTGGGTCAGGACTTGTTGGAGTGCTCTATATACTTGATGAACCAAGTATAGGGCTTCATCAAAGGGATAATAATAAGTTAATAAATTCACTTAAAAGTCTTAAAGAACTTGGTAATACTATTATAGTTATAGAACATGATGAAGAAACAATAAGAAGCTCAGATTATATTGTAGATATTGGCCCAGGGGCTGGGGTCCATGGTGGTAAGATAGTATTTAGTGGAACACTTAATAATATATACAGTTGCAAAAAATCTTTAACAGGTAAATATCTTTCAGGAGAAAAATTCATTCCTACCCCAGAAAATAGAAGAAATGGAAACAGCAAATTTTTACTCCTGCAAGGTGCAAGTGAGCATAATCTTAAAAATATTGATGTTGCTTTCCCACTTGGAAAATTTATAGTGATAACAGGTGTCTCTGGTTCTGGTAAAAGCACTCTTATTAATGAAACTTTATATCCTTTGCTTTCTAATATTTTGATGAATACAAATTATAGGCCAGGTAAAAATAAAGGAATTATAGGAGCTCAGAATTTGGATAAAGTTATTGTTATAGATCAGTCCCCAATAGGGAGAACACCGAGATCAAATCCTGCAACATATACAGGTGTTTTTACTTATATTAGAGAACTTTTTTCAATGACTAATGATTCTAAATTAAGAGGATATAAACCTGGAAGATTTAGTTTTAATATTAAAGGTGGTAGGTGTGAGGCATGCCAGGGAGACGGCAATATTAAGATTGAGATGCATTTTTTGCCAGATGTTTATGTAACTTGTGAGGTATGTAAGGGCAAAAGATATAATAGAGAAACTCTTGAAGTTAAATATAAAGATAAAAATATAGCAGATATTCTAAACATGACTGTTGAAGAAGCTTTAAAATTTTTTGAAAACATTCCAAGAATAGTAAATAAATTAAAGTTCATTAATGATGTAGGTCTTGGTTATATAAGACTCGGACAACCTTCAACGACGTTATCAGGTGGGGAGGCACAAAGAGTAAAATTAGCAACTGAACTTTCAAGAAAAAGTACTGGTAACACTTTGTATTTACTTGATGAACCAACAACTGGGCTTCATTTTGATGATATCAACAAACTTCTTAAAATTTTAAATAAGCTTGTTGATGCTGGTAATACAGTTATTGTTATAGAACATAATTTGGAAGTTATTAAAACTGCCGACTATATAATTGACCTTGGCCCCGAAGGCGGGGACATGGGAGGGGAAGTAATAGCAACTGGCACCCCTGAAGATGTATCTAAAAATGAGAAATCATATACTGGAAACTATTTAAAACGATATTTAAGCAATGAAAAACATAGAATTAAAAAAGAATGATTTAGAAGAAGTACTCAGTTTAATCCCTAAAAAAACCGGAGTTTATATTTTTAAGGATTCAGAACAAAATGTTATATATATTGGGAAAGCAAAAAATTTATATAATAGAGTAAGAAGTTATTTTAGAAATAAAGAAAGTTTAATTATTTCTAATTCTAAAGCTCATTATTTGTCAGAAAAAGTAGCTGGTATCGATTATATAATTACAGATAATGAAGTTGAAGCTCTTGTACTTGAGCTTAACCTGATTAAGAAATATAGGCCTAAATTTAACTCTTCTTTAAAAGATGATAAATCCTATCCTTACATTGCAATCACGGAGCTGGAAAAATTTCCAAGAATGATTGTGACACGGAATAAAAATATAAAAGGCGCAAAATATTTTGGTCCTTATACTAATGTACATGCTTTAAGAGAAATTATAGAGTTTTTAAGAAGGATTTTTAAGTTGAGGGATTGTAAAGGTTTAAAACCAGGCAAAACAGGACAAAAACCTTGTCTTAATTATCATTTAGAGCTTTGCTCAGGACCATGTGCAGGGTATATAAGTGAGGAGGACTATAAAAGAAATATAGAATATGTAATGCTAATTTTAAAAGGAAAGGATAAAAAAATTTTGTCTGACTTGAATAAGCAAATGCTGACTTTTGCAAAGAATCTTGAATATGAAAAAGCAACGGAAATAAGAAATAAAATAGAATTAATCAAAGAACTTTATAGTGAGCAAAAGATTTATATCAGTAATGAAGATTATTGGGACTTTATTAGCATTTCAAAAAGTGATGATTTTGCAGCTGCAAGTATTTTTATGTACAGACAAGGAGAATTTGCAGGCTTCTCAAATTTCCTTATAACAAATTTTGAGGGATTTGATGATAATGAGATCTTATCTGATTTTATTATTAGATATTATGAGGATATTAGTAATGTTCCCTCAATTATATACACCCCTATTGAACTATGCGATTCTGATATGCTAAAAGAATATTTTCTTAGGTCTAAAGGGAAAAAAGTTCAATTAAAAGTTCCAAAATATGGAGAAAACAGAAAAATAATGGGAATGGTAATAAATAATTGCAACCTTTTTCTTGAGAAAAAAAAGTTTGAGAAACAATCAAATTACAATAAGGTTTTTAAGGATATTATGGATTTAAAAGAAAAAATGCATCTTAAAAATATACCGAGGCGAATAGAATGTTATGATATCTCAAACATTAAGAATTCTTTTCCAGTAGGCTCTATGGTAGTTTTTATAGATGGAATGCCAGCGAGGAATAATTACAGACATTTTAAAGTAAAAAATGTTGCAGGGCAGGATGATTTTGCAATGTTGCGTGAAATTTTAGAAAGAAGATTAGAATATTTAAGCAAGTCAAATATTAATTTTGAAGAAAGTTTTTATCAAAAGCCAGACTTAATAATAGTTGATGGCGGGAAAGGTCAGTTTAATATAGCTAAAAAAGTGCTATTAGAGAAGTTTTTTGATGGGAAAATTGATTTAATGAGCATAGCAAAAAAAGAAGAAACTTTGTTTGGAGAGTTTTATCCTAACGGAATAAATTTTCCAAAAGATATTAATTTTATGAGGTTAATTATTAAAATTAGAGATGAAGCTCATAGGTTTGCTATTCAATATCATAAGAAACTCAGAGATAAAAATATGCTAAGTTCTTTTCTTGATAATATTAAAGGGATTGGAGAAAAGAAAAAAAGTTTAATATATGAGAAATATAATTCTTTAGATGATTTAAAGAATTTAAATGTTGATGAATTTTTAAAAATAAATGGCTTAAACTATAAAGATGCTAAAAATATTTATGATGCTTTGCATAAATAGATGTCTAATTAAAGACTTTTATATTTGAACTCTTGTCTTTGAAGTTCATAAATAAATGGAAGCATTTAAAGTTCCGTGATAAAGATAAATTATTTGACTAGGATGAGTTACCTTAAAGAAAACACGCAAGTTTTTCCCCGGCGAGGGAAAACTTGCTCAAATTTCAGGCTCGCTCTCCTCTTAAAAGAGGAACCATGCCCGCTTCGTCTTCAAATGGTTTTCTTTAAGGTAACTCATCCTAGTTTAAAGTTTTGTTTTTATTACTATTATGGAATTCTAGATGCTTGTTAAGTAAAGTAAATAAATTAGTTTCATACTTTATCATTTTGATTTACAATTATAAATAAAAATAAATTTAAAGTTGATAATAAAATTTTTAGGCGTCTTTTAAGCATAAAAATAATGGCAAACAAAAACAGCAAATATAATATTAAGCTTATAATAATTACAGGTCTTTCAGGAGCAGGTAAATCTGAAGCTTTAAAATATTTTGAAGATGCAGGCTATTACTGTATAGATAATTTGCCTTCCCACCTTATTTTAAACCTGATAGATTTTTTTTCAGAAAATAATAAGAAAATTGATAAAATTGCTCTTGCTATCGACTTGAGAAGTGGATATTTTTTTGATGAAATTTATAAGACTCTTGAAAAATTAAAAGAATCTGGCGTTAATTACAGAATAATTTTTCTTGAGGCATCAAAGAGTGTGTTAATAAAAAGATTTTCACTTACAAGGAGAAAGCATCCTTTAGTTCAGAATGGCAATCTTGACTTGGGCATTGAAAAAGAAATTGAAAAAATGCACAATCTCAGAGAAATTTCTGATTTAATAATTGATACAACTTTGTTATCTCCAAAAGAGCTAAGGATGACTATAACTGATAATCTCATGAGCCCGTCTGAAAAAAGGGAGCAAATTCAGATTTCAGTCATATCTTTTGGATATAAATTTGGTATTCCTCAAAATGCAGACATCATAATGGACGTCAGGTTTCTTCCAAACCCATTTTATGATGAGAACTTAAAGGATTTAACTGGTGCTGATAAAGAAGTTATCCTTTACGTTTTAGGTAGGGAGGAAACAAAGGAGTTTCTAATGATTTTTGAGAAACTTCTTGACTTTTTAATACCAAATTATATCGAGGAGGGCAAAAGTTATTTAGGCCTTGGGATTGGCTGTACTGGTGGAAGGCATAGGTCTGTTGTAATTGCAGAAAGAATATATGAGTATTTAAAAGCAAGAAGATATTCTGTTAAACTTTTTCATAGGGATGTTTCCAAGTAAATTTATCATAAATTTTATCAAATTTTTTTAAATTTCTATTTATAAATAATAGTTAATTTGTTAAAATTTCTTGATTTACTTTAAAATAAATCATTTTTAAAAAATTAGATAAAGGAGAAAAAATGGCAATCAAAGTAGGTATTAATGGTTTTGGTAGAATAGGTAGAATGACTTTTAGGGCTATCCTAAAATATGATAAGAATAAGGATATTGATGTTGTGGCAATAAATGATCTTGCAGATGCAAAATCTCTTGCTTTTCTTTTAAAGTACGATTCAGTTTATGGGCCGTTAGAGAATGAAATTACTGCTGGAGATGATTATATTTCTATAGATGGTAAAAAAATACCTATAACTATGTTTAAGGATCCTTCAGAATTACCGTGGAAGAGTATGGGAGTTGAAGTATGTATTGAATCAACAGGAAAATTTAGAAAAAAAGAAGAAGCACATAAGCATATTGATGCAGGGGCAAAAAAAGTTATTGTGACTGTTCCAATGAAAGGCGATGGAGCAGACCTTACAATAGTTCTTGGTGTTAATGAAGAAATGTATGATAAAACAAAGCATAATATAATATCAAATGCATCGTGTACTACAAATTGTCTTGCACCTGTTGCTAAAGTTTTAAATGACAATTTTAAAATAAAAAGTGGTTTTATGACAACTGTGCATTCTTATACAAATGATCAGAAACTTGTTGATTTCCCTCATAAAGATTTAAGAAGAGCTAGAGCCGCTGCTTTGAATATTATTCCAACATCGACTGGGGCTGCAAAGGCAATTGGCCTTGTTATCCCAGAACTTGAAGGTAAAATGGATGGCATAGCTCTTAGAGTTCCTACACCAGTAGGTTCAATAGTTGATTTAGTTTGTGAGCTTGAAAAGGATGTTTCTATTGATGAGATTAATAGCGCTGTTAAAACTGCGTCTGAATCAGCAAAAATGAAAGGAATTTTGCAATATTGCGAAGATCCAATAGTTTCAACTGACATAATAGGCAATAACTATTCCTCAATTTTTGATTCATTAAGCACAATGAAACTTGGTAATCTTTATAAGATTTTAGCTTGGTACGATAATGAATGGGGTTATTCAGCAAGAGTATTTGAATTGGTAAAATATATTACCAAATAACTTGTTGGTAAATAACTGATTTTAAAGAGAAAACAAGGATGGTTTAAAATGTTTAACAAGAAAACAATAGAGGACATTGATTTAATAGGTAAAAAGGTTTTGGTAAGAGTTGACTACAATGTTCCGCTAGATGAAAATTTAAATGTTAAAGACGACTCAAGGATAAGGCTCTCTCTTCCTACTTTAAATTATTTAATTAACAAAAATTGCAAAATTATCCTTATCTCCCATCTTGGAAGACCTAAGGGTGAAGTTGTGGACAAGTACAGGTTAACGCCGGTAGCGAAAGAATTGGAGAAATTGATTGGAAAGTCAGTAAAAAAATTTGATGAAATTATTTCAGATGAAATTAAAGACTATATTAATAATAAAATGAAACCTGGTGATATAGTAATGCTAGAAAATGTAAGATTTCATCCAGGTGAAACCAAGAATGATCTTAATTTTGCAAAAGAACTTGCTTCACTAGCTGATGTCTATGTCAATGATGCTTTTGGAGCTGCTCATAGAGCTCATTCTTCTACAGTTGGTGTAGCCAAATTTTTACCTGCTGTTGCTGGATTTCTTCTAAAAAAGGAAGTTGAAGAATTATCATCAATTTTAGAAAACCCAGAGAGGCCATTTCTTGCAGTTTTAGGTGGGGCAAAAGTAGCAGATAAAATTATGGTAATCAAAAATTTCTTGAATATTGTTGATAGCATAATTGTTGGCGGGGGTATGAGTTATACTTTTCTTAAAGCAAAAGGTTATGAAATAGGAAAATCAATACATGCTGAAGACTCTGTTGAATATGAAGAGCAAGTAAAATTTGCAAAAGAAGCAATGGAAATAGCAGAGAAAAATAATATAAATTTTATTACACCAGTGGATTTAGTTGTAGGTAAGGTAGATGCAGAGAATAATATTGTAGACGTAAAAGTAGTGGATGCTGATAAAATTCCTGCTGATTATGAAGGTTTTGATATGGGAGAAAAAACTCTTGCTTTGTATGAAGCTGAAATCTCAAAAGCAAAAACTATTTTTTGGAACGGACCTGTTGGGTTTTTTGAAAATCCTCGATTTGAAAATGGGACAAAAAGACTTGGAACTGCGATAGCAAATAGTAAAGCAAAAACAATTGCAGGTGGTGGAGATACGTTAGCTGCTTTGAGAAAATTTGGACTAACTGATAAGTTTTCACATGTGTCCAGTGGAGGAGGAGCCTCAATGGAACTCCTTGAGGGTAAAACATTGCCAGGCATAGCTGCTCTCTTAGATAAATAAGTTTATAAAGACAGATTTTTAAAAAGTGGTTTTAAAAAATAAATTATAGTGATTTTTATACATTTTCATATATTAGCCTGGTTGAGGATGAGTGAAAATTTTATTTTTTATATCTCAACCAGGCTTTTATATTATTTAAATCTTATTAATTGGATACTATTTAAAAAAATTATTTTAATAGAAGGATAGGGTAATATGAGAAGACCATTTATTGCAGGTAATTGGAAGATGAATTTAAATCATAAAGAGGCATTAAAATTTATCAATGATTTAGGTTGTAAATTTGAGAATAAGAACAATGTTGATGTAGCTATATGTCCTTCATTTACTTCCTTAAGAACTGTAATTCTTGCAATTGAAGATGAATACAAGAATAATAAAAATTTTAAAATAAAAATAGGAGCTCAAAATATGTATTTTGAGGATAAAGGAGCTTTTACTGGTGAAGTATCAGCAGATATGCTAAAAGCACTTCAAGTGGAATTTGTCATAATTGGCCATAGTGAGAGAAGAGAAATTTTTAATGAAACGGACGAGGTTATTAACAAGAAATTAAAGGCTGCATTTACCCATGAATTAAAACCAATTCTCTGCATAGGTGAAAGTTTAAAAACAAGAGAAGAAGGAAAAGCAAAAGAATTTACTTTAAGTCAAATAAGATTGGATTTAAAGGATATTAGTTTTAATGATGCTAAAAACCTTACTATAGCATATGAGCCAATATGGGCTATTGGGACTGGGAAGAATGCAACTCCTCAAGATGCACAAGAGATGTGTAGTTCTATAAGAGAAGAAATAGCAAAGCTTTATAATGACGAGATTGCTCGGAATATAATAGTACAATATGGCGGAAGTGTTAAACCATCTAATATTAAAGAAATTATGCTAATGCCTGATATTGATGGGGCATTGGTTGGGGGAGCAAGTATTATAGTGGATGATTTTTTGGCAATTATTAATTATTAGGTTATTAGGCTGGCTATTAATAACTCAGTAAATTTTAAATGTGAATATTAAATAAATATTTCAAAAATAATTAGTTGCGAAAATAGCTTTTACATAAAAAATTTAGATAAATAGTTAATTTTTTAATGATGTTTAATTATAAGCAGGTTATAGCATGAATGAAACTTTAAAGGAAATAAAATATCCAGTGTGTTTGATTATAATGGATGGATGGGGTTGGTCTGAAAATAAAGTTGGTAATGCAATTTTTGCAGCAAAAAAACCAAACTTTGATGGCTTATTAAAGAAGTATCCTTTTACTCAGCTTGCTGCTTCGGGTTTAGCAGTAGGTCTTCCAGAAGGTCAAATGGGTAATTCTGAAGTTGGCCATTTAAATATTGGTGCTGGAAGAATAGTGTATCAAGATTTGACAAGGATAAATCGTTCTATTGAAACAGGTGAGTTTTTTAAAAATGATGCTTTTATAGCAGCTATAAATAATGTTAAAGAAAACAATAGCAGCCTTCATCTTATGGGGCTTTTATCAGACGGAGGAGTTCATAGCCATATAAATCACTTAAAGGCTCTTATAGATTTAGCAGCTAAAAACAATATAAAGAATTTATATGTTCATGGTTTTCTTGATGGCAGAGATGTACCTCCAAGATGTGCGCTAACTTATATAGAAGAAATTATAAGTTACATGAAAAAAGTTGGTTATGGAGAGCTTGCAAGTATTTCTGGAAGATATTATGCAATGGATAGAGACAATAGGTGGGACAGAGTAAAGCTTGCTTATGATAATTTAGTTTACAGGAACGGTCCTCATTTTGATGATGCAAGTTCATTAATTAACTATTTTTATGAAAAAAATATTGATGATGAATTTGTTCAGCCAAGTTGCCTAAAGGTATCAGATGAAGAAAAAGCTAAAATAAAAACAAATGACTCTATAATATTTTTTAATTTCAGGCCAGATAGAGCAAGAGAAATTACAAAAGCCTTTATTTTTGAAAACTTTAATGAGTTTGATAGAGGGCAAAACGTACCAAAAAATATAGTTTTTGTTTGTATGGCAGAATACGACATAAAGTTT
>Ga0255346_1001493_pt1 | contig 32515 bp, 24 predicted proteins | sample wastewater_treat_FD_194410 | JGI IMG/M metagenome (GOLD analysis project Ga0255346, IMG submission 194410) | Wastewater microbial communities from Lulu Island WWTP, Vancouver, Canada - plant22 | ecosystem: Engineered > WWTP > Wastewater > Unclassified | place: Canada: Vancouver, British Columbia...
CGCCGCTTATGCTAGAACCATTCCTCATGAGCTTTTCGCCGCTTTCCAGATGATGTTTGCCGTCATTACGCCGGCGCTGATTACAGGGGCTTTTGTGGAGCGAGTAAAATTCAAGAGCTTCCTGATGTTCAGCCTGCTCTGGGCAACATTGGTTTACAATCCTCTTTGTCACTGGGTCTGGGGACAGGGCGGATGGCTGAAACAGATGGGCGTTCTGGATTTTGCCGGAGGAACAGTCGTTCATATTGCCGCCGGTTTTTCCGCCCTGGCGTTTGCATTGGTCATCGGTCCGCGCAAAGGTCACGGAAGCGTTCCGATGGAACCGAATAATATTCCTCTTACGGTTTTAGGAACCGGTTTGCTTTGGGTCGGCTGGTTCGGGTTTAACGCGGGCAGCGCTCTCGGGGCCAACGGTGTGGCGGTGAACGCTCTGGTGACGACCAATACGTCGGCGGCGGCCGCGGGGCTGGTCTGGATGCTGCTTTCCTGGCTGGACGGAAGACCGAGCACGCTGGGCATCGCCACCGGCATGGTTGTAGGCCTCGCCGCCGTGACGCCGGCCAGCGGTTTTGTAACGCCTCTGGCCGCGATGGTGATCGGAGCCGTGTCTGCGCCTCTCGCTTATTATGCCATGCGTTTTCGGGAACAACGCAAACTGGACGAGTCTCTGGATGTCTGGGCCTGTCACGGCATGGGTAGCACCTGGGGCACTGTCGCTACAGGATTATTTGCTACTGTGGCCGTTAATGCCGACGGCGCCAACGGCCTGTTTTTCGGCAACCCCAACCAGCTTGCTATTCAAATCATTGCCGTCATCGTTACCATACTTTTCTCGTTCGGCATGACCTATATTCTGGCAAAGGCTCTGCACATGAGCATCGGATTGCGCGTCAGCCCGATGGAGGAAGAGGTGGGACTGGATATCAGTTCACACGGAGAACGGTCCTACTAACAGAACATGATTGAACGGAAACATTGATCAGTTTTTTATTTTTTAACCGGAGAGGTTACCATGTTGAAAAAAATCGAAGCCATTATTCGCGAAGATAAAGTGAACGATGTCATGTGCGCCCTGAAAGAGATTGGCATTGTGGGCATGAGTATGTTTGAAGTGAGGGGACACGGCCGCCAGGGTGGCGTCCAGCTGGTCGGACGCGCCGGAACCTATCAGGTTAATCTGTTGCCCAAGATACAGATCAACATCGTTTTAAACGAACGCAATCTGGAAGCGGCTCTCGAGACGATTCTTAAAGCGGCCTACACCGGCGAAACGGGCGACGGCATCATTTTTGTCACGCCGGTGGAGGATGTCATTCGCGTTCGCACGCGTGAACGCGGAGAAGGTGCGATGAGTTATCCGGGAGACATTGACGAAAGAAGAAAAAAATAAATTCGGCGATTTGCTTTCCTGTCGCTCAGGAAACCGGGAAGACTAAAAATATAAACAAGATACTGAATTATCAACACATCGGCACATCAAACATTTTCTAATTTATTTATCTTATTTTTTCATTGATTACGAAAAAAATCCTTGACAACCAATTCCGAGTAGATTAATTACTAGTTTGTCGATAGTATTTATAGTAATTAATGCAGGAGTGACGATATGAAGCTTTCCACACGATCCCGCTACGGGTTGAGATTAATGCTGGTTTTGGCCAGAAATTACGGAAAAGGCAATACTTTTCTTAAGGAGATTGCCCGTGAGGAGGATATTTCCGAGAAATATCTAAGCCTTATAATAATCCCTCTCAAAGGAGTCGGACTGGTTAACTCTGTAAGGGGGGCATCCGGAGGCTATACACTGGCCCGGGACCCAGCACAGATAACGCTCAAGGATATTGTGGATGTCCTCGAAGGGGATTGTCTGGTTGATTGTCTGAAAGATCCCAAGTCCTGCTCCAGGGTAAGCACCTGCGCCAGTCATGATATTTGGGCTATGCTGGGTGGTAAGATATCAGAAACATTGAGCGGGATAACGCTGGAACAGCTTGTCCGGATGAATCAGGATAAATGGGAAAAGTCGGTCAGTCCTTCCATATAATTTTTTTGAAGGGAGCGAGCGGAACGAATGAATAAAAAAGTTTTGGTGGCGATGAGCGGCGGCGTGGATTCCTCCGTTGCCGCTCTGCTGCTCAAAAATGAAGGTTATGATGTTTCCGGCGTGACGATGTGTCTGGGTATTTCGACTGAAGATGACGCTAAATGTTGCGGCGCTTCTGCGATTGAAGACGCCAAAAGAGTCTGTGACCGGCTCCGGATTCCTCATTACGTTTTCGATTACGCTTCCCAGCTGGAAGAAAAGGTCATCGACAATTTTATCAGTGAATATCAAAAAGGAAGAACGCCCAATCCCTGTGTGCAATGCAACCGCCATCTGAAATTTGGCACGCTTCTGGAGAAAGCGCTGGCGCTGGGCTTTGATTTTCTTGCGACGGGTCATTACGCGGCCATTGAAAAAAATGAAAACGGTTCTTTTCTGAAAAGACCAAAAGATAAAAAGAAGGATCAGACCTATTTTCTCTATTCGATCCCTTATCGGAGGTTGGACAATATATTATTTCCTCTCGCTCATTTTACAAAGGATGAGGTGAGAGATTTGGCAAAACAACATTCCCTTCCCGTGGCGGCAAAACAGGAGAGTCAGGATATTTGCTTTGTCACGCAGAAAAATTCTCAGGCATTTCTTCTGGAGCGAATACGGGAAAGCAAACCGGGACCGATCATGGATGTGAACGGGAAAGTTCTCGGCACTCATCGCGGAATTATCTTTTACACGATCGGCCAGCGGGGAGGCCTGGGCATCAGCCATCCCACGCCGTTGTATGTTGTGTCCATTGATCCGGTGAGGAACCGCATCGTTGTCGGTGAAAAAAAAGATTTAATGGCGAAAGGTCTTGTCGCCGGAGATGTAAACATGCTGGCTGAAAAGTGGCCCATACAGGTACACGCGAAAATCAGATACCGGAAGAAAGAAGCGCTTTGCGAGGCGAAGCCGGAAAACGGAAAATTGCACGTCGTATTTGCCGAAGAACAGGAGGCGATTACTCCCGGACAGGCCGTGGTTTTCTACGATCACGACCGGGTTCTGGGCGGCGGAATCATCGATGAGGTCTTGCATGGAGCTTGTTGAAAAAATCAATCGGCTGAAAAAAGAAAGAAATGCCGTCATTCTTGCGCATAACTACCAGTTGCCTGAGGTTCAGGACGTTGCGGACTACGTAGGCGATTCTCTGGGATTAAGCGTTCAGGCCTCCAAAACCAGCGCCGACGTGATTGTCTTTTGCGGCGTTTATTTCATGGCGGAAACGGCCAAGATTCTTTCACCAGACAAGACCGTTCTGCTTCCGGATAAAAATGCGGGTTGTCCGATGGCGGATATGATGACCGCCGAAGAGCTGCGCACGTTGAAAGCGGAGCATCCGCAGGCCAAAGTTCTTTGTTACGTGAATACCACGGCTGCGGTCAAAGCCGAGTGCGATGTCTGCTGCACGTCGGGCAATGCCGAAAAGATTGTGCGTGAAGCTTTCCGCGAAGACGACGAAATCATTTTTGTTCCCGATCAGTATCTCGCTGACTGCATCGCAAAACGCGTCGGACGCAAATTCATTTTGTGGAAAGGATTTTGCCCCACGCATGTGCGGATTCTGCCGGACGATATCGCGCAGAAAAGGGCTCTGTATAAAAACGCGGAAGTCCTGGTGCACCCGGAATGTCCGGCAAGCATCACATCGATCGCCGATCAGGTTTTATCCACCGAGGGAATGTGCCGTTATGTAAAAGAATCGAACGGGCGTGAATTTATCATCGGGACGGAAATCGGCATTCTCCACCGCATGCAAAAGGAAAATCCGGAAAAAATATTTTATCCCGCAGCCCCGCGGGCAAGATGCCCGAACATGAAACTAACGACGCTGGAAAAAGTCTTATGGTCTCTGGAGGAAATGGGGTTCGAAGTTGCCGTGCCCCGCGACATCATGCAAAAGGCCAAAACCTGTTTGCAGAGAATGATGGATTACAAACCATAAGCAATGTTGAAAAAGGAGCACATTCAATGAGTAAAATTGATACAAAATTAAAAATAGAAACACTGGCGCTGCACGGCGGCCAGGAGCCTGATCCGGTAACCGGTTCGCGCGCCGTCCCCATATATCAGACAACATCCTATCAGTTCAAAGACACCGAACACGCGGCCAATCTTTTCGGCCTCAAAGAGTTCGGCAATATTTATACGCGGTTAATGAACCCGACAACCGACGTTCTGGAGAAACGGATCGCTCTGCTGGATGGCGGCATCGGTGCGCTGGCAGTGGCCAGCGGCCAGTCGGCCATCACCCTGGCGATGCTGAATATCGCACAGTCCGGTGATGAAATCGTTTCCGCGGACAATCTCTACGGCGGCACCTACAATCTCTTTCATTACACGTTTGCCCGCCTCGGGATTACGGTCAAGTTTGCAAAGTCCAACGACCTTGACGCGTTCCAGAGGGCTGTTACGCCCAAGACAAAGGCGATCTACGCGGAGTCCATCGGCAATCCCAAGCTGGACGTGACCGATCTCGAAGGTCTGGCCGGTGTGGCGCATAAAAACGACATCCCGCTGGTTCTCGATAATACCGTTTCGCCCTATCTGTTGCACCCCATTGATTTCGGCGTGGATATTGTTGTGTATTCGGCGACAAAATTTATCGGCGGACACGGAACATCGCTGGGTGGTTTGATTGTTGATTCCGGGAAATTTGACTGGACGAACGGCAGATTCCCGCTGATTTCAGGACCCGATCCCAGTTATCACGACATCAATTTTGTGGAAGCCCTGAAACCCAGCGGCAATATCGCTTACATCATCAAAGCCCGCGTGGCGCTGCTGCGCGATCTGGGGCCGGCTCTTTCCCCCTTCAATGCTTTTCTGTTTTTGCAGGGGCTGGAAACCCTTCACCTGAGAATGCCGCGCCACTCGGAAAACGCACTGGTCGTGGCCGGGTATCTGGAAAAACATCCCAAGGTGAATTGGGTCAATTATCCGGGGCTACCAAACAGTCCGGAACAGACGCGGGTGAAAAAATATCTGCCCAAGGGTGCGGGGGCGATTATCGGCTTCGGCATCAGGGGCGGCGCGCAGGCGGGCAAGAAGTTTATCGAATCACTGGAACTCATTTCTCATCTGGCGAATGTGGGGGACGCCAAAACGCTGGCGATTCATCCGGCGACAACGACGCACCAGCAACTTTCTTCCGAAGAACAGTTGGACACCGGAGTGACACCGGATTTCATCCGTCTGTCGGTTGGTATTGAACACATTGATGACATCATTGCCGATATCGAACAGGCGTTGGACAGGGTATGATGGGAGGAGGCTTTTATGTCCAGAGTATTTGAAGATATTACCAAGACAGTCGGGAACACACCGTTGGTGCGTCTTCACCGACTGAACCAGGGATTAAACGTGGATATTCTCGTTAAGATAGAATCATTCAATCCGCTCTCCAGCGTCAAGGATAGAATCGGCGTGGCCATGATTGAGGCGGCGGAAAAAGCCGGACTGCTCAAACAGGACAGTGTGATCATCGAACCGACCAGCGGGAATACCGGCATCGCGCTGGCTTTTGTCTGCGCCGCCAAAGGGTATCGTCTGATTCTGACCATGCCGGAAACGATGAGCATGGAGCGGCGGCAGCTTCTGAACATACTGGGTGCGGAACTTGTTCTGACCGACGGCGCCCGGGGTATGAAAGGCGCCATCGAAAAGGCGGAAGAGCTGGCGGCAAGCCATAAAAACAGTTTCATGCCTCAGCAGTTTAAAAATCCGGCCAATCCGGAAATGCACCGCCGGACGACGGCGCTGGAAATCTGGAACGATACGGACGGCAACGTTGATTATCTTATTGCCGGCGTCGGCACGGGCGGAACAATTACCGGTATCGGAGAGGTCTTGAAACAGAACAAACCTTCCATAAAAATCATCGCCGTGGAACCGGTCGATTCTCCGGTGCTCTCCGGCGGTAAGCCCGGTCCGCACAAGATTCAGGGGATTGGCGCCGGATTTGTGCCGGATGTGCTCAACAAAAATTTGATTGATGAAATTATCCCGGTGGCTCATGAACACGCCGGAGAAATGGCTCGGAGCATCGCTAAGGAAGAGGGGATTCTTGTGGGAATATCCAGCGGCGCCGCTTTGTGGGCCGCGCTGGAAGTGGCCCGAAGAAAGGAAGCAGAGGGAAAAACAATAGTGGCCGTTTTGCCGGACAGCGGAGAACGGTATTTATCAACCTGGTTATTTCAGAAGGAACATGGATAAAGGTCATTGAACAGTGAAGAAGGCAATACGCGAAAAAACGAATCATAATTCAATCGGAGTTGTGGAAACGCAGTATTACACGTTCGCCGGACCGGGCAATGAATTGAATCTTGAAAGCGGAGAAAAATTGAGCCCGGTCACCCTTGCTTACGAGACATACGGCACGTTGAATTCTGATCAATCCAACGCCATTCTTGTCCTTCACGCTCTCTCCGGAGATGCTCATGCGGCAGGAATATCTCTGGATGATCACAGCGTGGGCTGGTGGAATGATATGATCGGCCCGGATAAGGCCTTTGATACGAATCGCTATTTTGTTGTCTGCACCAATGTGATCGGCGGCTGTAAAGGGTCTACGGGGCCATCTTCCGTGAATCCGGCTACGGGCAAACATTATGCACTCGATTTCCCTTTTATCACCGTGGCCGACATGGTCCATGCCCAGCGGCATCTGATCGATCATTTAGGCATTGACAAACTGTTGTGCGTCGCCGGTGGTTCGATGGGGGGCATGCAGGCTCTTCAATGGGTCGCCTCTTATTCGAATCGCGTCCGTTCAGCGATTGTGGTTGCTTCGACGTTGAAGCACTCTCCCCAGCAGATTGCCTTTAATGAGGTTGTCAGACAATCCATTATGGCGGATCCGTCCTGGCATGAAGGCGATTACTACGGGTGCGGACAACCCGAAAAAGGGCTGTCGGTGGCCCGTATGATCGGTCATATCACTTTCATGAGCGATAAATCCATGGAGGATAAATTTTCCCGGCGGCTGAAAAGCGATCGTTTCAGCTTCGGATTTGACCCTGATTTTGAGGTGGAGCGATATCTGCATTACCGGGGACTGAATTTCGTAAAGCGCTTTGACGCCAATTCCTATCTTTATATTACCAAGGCGATAGATTATTTCGATCTGTCGGGAATGAAGCTTATTCCGTTCAGGAAGTCAATCAGCACACGGTTTTTGATTATTTCCTTTAAGTCCGACTGGCTCTATCCTTCGCATCAATCGCAGGAAATTGTCCGTCTGCTGAAAAACAGACATGCGGATGCCACCTATTGCGAGTTGAGTTCCACATACGGTCACGACGCTTTTCTGGTGGAAATAAAGGAACAAACGACGCTGATAAAACATTTTCTGGATAAAACATTCAACGGTTATATGGTGACGGGAAAACATGACATCTGACAATATTCATCTGGATCACAAGATCATTTGTTCAATCATCGAACCGCATTCACGCGTGCTGGATCTGGGATGCGGAGAAGGCGAGCTTTTGTATCCGCTCGTCCGGGACAAGCACGTGCGGGCCCAGGGAATCGAATTGAACGATAAGGCCATCCAGGAATGCGTCAAGAAGGGCTTGAGTGTTTTTCATGACGATATCGAGAGCGGCTTGCGGGAATATCCCGATGCATCATTCGATTATGTCATTTTGAATCAAAGTATGCAGGAAGTTAAAAAAGTGGACTGTGTCATCCAGGAGGCTTTGCGCATCGGTACGAAGGTCGTCATCGGATTTCCCAATTTTGCCTATATTAAATCGAGGTTCGCCCTGTTTTTTCAGGGCAAGTCGCCGATTACGGCATCACTGCCGTATTTGTGGTATGATACGCCCAACGTCCGCTTTCTAAGCATTAAGGATTTTGAAGTTTTTTGTGCTGGGAAAAAAATCCGGATTGTGGAAGCTCATTACCTTGGGGAAAAAACAAGGGTGCGGTTTCTGCCGAATCTTTTTGCCCTTAACGCTGTCTTTGTTCTAACAAATCACGGGTATGAACCTCAAAGTAAAATGCAGGGTGTTATACCCTCCGCTACGCGGGATTGTTCAACTAACCAATTCCGATGCACTGCACTTTCGGAACTGGAGTTTCACAATAAAAAAAGATGAGGCGCGGTTGAAATTTTATCAATCGGTGAATACCTTACGTTATAGGGTTTATTAAAACGGGACAGGCTGATCTAACCATCAAAACAAATCAGATTTAAGGAGTGTTTATGTGGGAATACACAGATAAAGTCAAAGAGCACTTTCTTAATCCGCGCAATGTGGGCGAAATCGAAAATCCGGACGGCGTGGCCGAAGTGGGTTCGCTGGCCTGCGGCGACGCGCTGAAACTGACGTTCAAGCTGGATGAAAAAAAGCGGATCAAGGATGCGAAGTTCAAGACATTCGGCTGCGCCAGCGCCATTGCATCGTCGTCCGCTCTGACGGAAATGATCAAGGGCATGACGGTGGATGAAGCGCTCAAGGTGACCAATCAGGACATCGCTCAATATCTGGGCGGTCTGCCGGATGAAAAAATGCACTGTTCCGTGATGGGCAAGCAGGCGCTCGAAAAAGCGATTGAAAATTACCGCGGCGCTCCGGCGCTGGAGCCGGGAGCAAAAATCATCTGCGAATGCTTTGGCGTCACCGACAAGGAAATTGAACGGGCGATCCGCGAAAACAATCTGGCCACCGTGGAAGAGGTGACCAATTATACCAAGGCCGGCGGCGGCTGCGGCAACTGCCAGGACGCCATCGTCCAGATTCTGGAGCGGGTAAAGGCGGAAGGGAAACCCGACGTCAAGCCAAAACTGACGAACCTTCAAAGAATAAGACTGATTGAAGAAACCATTGAACGCGAAGTTCGCCCCTCGCTGAAGCACGACGGCGGTGATATCGAGGTCATCGATATCATCGGCAACCGCGTGATTGTGGCCCTGCGCGGCGCCTGCGCAACCTGCAGGGCGTCGAATATCACCCTGAAGGATTTCGTCGAACACCGGCTCAGGGAACTGGTTTCACCAGACATCAAGGTTGAGGAGGCTTCCAAATGAAAACGATTTATCTGGACAACAACGCGACGACCAAAGTCGCCGATGAAGTTCTGGAAGCCATGCTTCCTTATTTTACCGAATTATACGGCAATCCATCCAGCATGCATACCTTCGGCGGTCAGGTCGGTCAGAGGATCCGTGACGCCCGCGAACAGGTGGCGGCGCTGTTGGGAGCTCTGCCCGATGAAATCGTTTTTACCAGTTGCGGAACGGAAAGCGACAACGCCGCCCTTCGTTCGGCATTGCTGACCAAACCGGACAAAAAACACATTGTGATCAGCCGCGTGGAGCATCCCGCCATACGCGCTCTGTGTTCACACCTCGGTGCGCAGGGATATAAAATCACAGAGCTGCCGGTAAACAAGAACGGCATTCTGGATCTGGAAAATCTGGAAAAAAGTCTGACTCCCGATACAGCCATCGTCAGCCTCATGTGGGCCAATAATGAAACCGGCGTTATCTTCCCGGTCGAAGAAGCGGCGCGGATGGCGCATGACAAAGGCATTCTCTTTCACACGGACGCAGTTCAGGCCGCCGGTAAAATACCCATCAATATGAAAAACAACCGGATCGACATGCTGTCCATTTCCGGCCATAAACTGCACGCTCCCAAAGGAATCGGCGTTCTCTACATCCGGCGTGGAACGAAGTTCTCGCCTTTTCTCATTGGTGGCCATCAGGAGAAGGGGCGTCGCGGTGGTACGGAGAATACAGCCAGTATTATCGGATTGGGTAAGGCCTGTGAACGGGCTGCAAAAAATATCAATACGGAAAACATCCGTGTCAAGCAGCTGCGCGACAAACTGGAGCAGGAATTGTTAAAGACGATTTCCCAGAGCCGCGTTAACGGCGATATTCAAAATCGTTTGCCCAACACCACCAATATCAGCTTTGAATATGTCGAGGGCGAAGCCATCCTGCTTTTGATGAATGAACTGGGCATTTGCGCGTCGTCCGGCTCGGCCTGCACATCGGGCTCACTGCAACCCTCGCATGTTTTGAGGGCGATGGGTGTGCCGTTTACGATGGCGCATGGCTCCATCCGTTTCAGTCTGAGCGTTTACAATACCGAAGAGGAAGTGGATTTTGTCATTGAGAAGATGCCCCCCATTATTGAGCGGCTGCGGGGCATGTCGCCCTTCTGGAATCAGGCGGGGCAGGCCTGCGCCAATCAATAGGAGCAAGGAATGATGAAGCGTTTGAGAAACGGCGATAAATGTAAAAACGAAATCAAGAAGGAAAAAAGTTTTCGCAATGACGTCCCCGCAATTGTTGACGCGCTAGTCTCTTCGTGCAGCCGAGGCGGATGTTTTGATCACGTCAGCGCCGAGCCGATTCCGCACCGCGAAGCGATTATCGACATTCTCCACCGTTTGGCGCTGATTCTGTATCCGGGATATTTTATCCGCACGCGTTTGGATTCGGTCAATCTGGAGTATTATCTCGGACAACAGATGACCGCATTGTATGAAAGCCTTTCCGAACAGATGATCCTGGCCATTCGACATGACTGCATCCGCCACAGAAAGCCCTGTGTTCACTGCGAACCGCTGGGCCATCAGTGGACGGTGGAATTTCTTCGCAAACTGCCGGCGTTGCGGACGATGCTCGCCGGAGATATCCGCGCCTCTCTGGAAGGCGACCCGGCGGCGAAGGGCTACGATGAAATCATCTTCAGCTATCCGGGCATCCGCGCCATCACGGTTTACCGGATCGCGCATGAGCTTTATCATTTGAACATTCCGCTGATACCGAGAATCATGACCGAATACGCGCACAGCCGAACCGGCATTGATATTCATCCCGGCGCGCACATCGGCGAGAGTTTTTTCATTGATCACGGCACCGGCGTTGTCATCGGCGAAACCTGCGTGATCGGCAATCGCGTGCGCATCTATCAGGGTGTCACGCTGGGCGCGATTTCTTTATCCAAGTCGGAGGTCAGGAAGCTGCGATCCCAAAAACGCCATCCGACCATAGAGGATGATGTAATCATCTATGCCAATGCCACAATTCTGGGCGGCGATACCGTTGTCGGCGCGCGTTCAATCATCGGCGGCAACGTCTGGCTGACGCATTCCGTCCCGCCGGACACAGAAGTATTTATCAAGAAGCAGGATCTGATCTTTGGCGCAAAACAGTATAAAAAGCAGGCAGCCAGACAGAAACTGCGTTAAACGGCTTCGGATGCGCTGTCTTGGGCGACCATGAGAAAACTATTTTCATTAAGATCGCGGTGAAGTTTATGGACGAGAAATTGTACGGTGCTTTTGACGTCAAAGAAATACGGGCCGACGGCGATACAACCAGACTGGTTGATATTGAAAAAGACGTGATCGGCGAGATTTCTTTGAAAATTTATATCAACGATACGGAATACGCCTCTTTATTGTGCCTCAACCAATGCACGGAAGAACTGGCAATCGGTTTTCTTTACAGCGAAGGCGTCATTGATACCATTGATGACATCGCTTCCATTTCCTATAACGAACGTCTGTTTGCCGTGATGGTCAATCTTGCTGAAGGCAAGTCCGTTGAAAAATGTGAGAGTCTGCGCAGCGTCACGTCCGGCTGCGGCAAGTGCTTTACGTATATCAATCCGCTGAAGCATGATAAGTTTGTTCCATTAGCCGATGATAAAAAATTTTCGCTAAACGATATCCTGCCGTCCATGAAAGATTTTGAACAACGATCGGAAATATTCAAGACCGTCGGAGGCGTGCACAGCGTATTATTCCAACACGGCGACTTTGCCGTGCTGAACGAGGATATCGGCAGGCATAATTGTTTTGATAAAATTGTCGGAGTGCTGCTGAGAAACAACAAGATGAATCTTGTGGAAAATGCAACACTGTTTGTCAGCGGAAGGGTGTCCTCGGAAATCATGACGAAGGTCATCAGGATGGGAGTGCCGGTGCTGGTTTCCAGATCAACGCCGACGTCCGCGGCGGTCAGCCTGGCCCGGGATTACCATGTAACGCTTTTGGGTTATGTGCGCGGCAATACCGGCTATGTCTATGCCGGTGAAAGCCGTTTAATTTAATCAGGATATTAAGATGCATAATGTAACAGGGATAATTCTGGCGGTAAACATCTCTCAGCAGAAGGGGGAAAAGAAGAACAATATCGGCTGCGGTCTTTTTTTAGAAAATCTGGGGCTGGAAAATGATGCCCATGCCCAGGCCGATATCATCCGGCAGGTCAGTCTTCTGGCCAAAGAAAGCATTGAAAAAATCAGAGCCAAAGGCCTTGACGTTCAATACGGCGATTTCGCCGAAAATCTGACGACCGAAGGCATTGATCTGCCGTCGCTTCCTGTCGGTACAAGGTTGCACGTCGGCGCCAATGTTCTGCTGGAGGTTTCGCAAATCGGCAAGGTCTGCCATAATCGATGCAATATTTTTTATACCGTGGGCGATTGCGTCATGCCCCGGGAAGGAATATTCGCCAAAGTTTTACATGGCGGCGAAATTCAAACCGGAGATATAATCACGCTTGCCGGGTAAATCGGAATAATTTTTCCGCATTGCCCTTTTCATGCATGGATGGTTGATTATATTAAAGGAGAAACCTTTAAACATTAATGGAGGGAAAAATGAAAAAAATCTTTTTCATTGCGCTGGCAATGGTTTTTGCGTTTCATATCGGTCTGGCTCAGGCAAAAGATTATGAAATCGCCAAGAAAGCCGGAGACCTGGCCGTTGTTGTCAAAATTGATAAGAATCCTCCCGTGACCGGAATCAATAAGATGGATATCGCCGTTAAAGATGCAACGGGAAAAGCGGTTACCGATGCGGCTGTGGCCGTTGATTACGGAATGCCGGCCATGCCGGGCATGGGCGCGATGCACTATAAGGCCAATGCGAATTTGAAAGGTGAACGTTACCTGGCGACCGTCAATTTTTCCATGGCGGGCCCCTGGTTTGTAAACATTAAAATTAACCGTGGCGGTAAAACTCAAACGGTAAAATTAAATGTTGATATCAAGTAGATTATTCAACTTTTGCATTTTGTTTTTAGGCGTTTTTCTGATGGTCGCTTCACCGGCTCATGGCGATCCGGTGCTGGAGGGCCTGATCGAAGAAGCGCTGAAAAACAGTCCTGAAATTAAAGCATCTCAATCCCGGATCGACGCTGCCCGCTTAAAAATTCCTCAGTCCGGCAGTTTGCCCGATCCCATGGTTATGATCGGCTATCAAAACGAAAGTTTCGATCGTTATACTTACGGCGAGATGGAGGGTTCCCAGTGGATGTTCTCCGCCTCTCAGCAGTTTCTTTTTCCCGGCAAACGACAACTCAAAGAAGAAATGACCGAACGCGATGCGGAAAGTCTTGAAGCGATGCAGGAGTTGCTAAAGCTCAAGACAGTTGCCAGAGTCAAAGAGCTTTATTTTGATCTTTTTCTGGCCTACAAGAATATTGATCTCTTAACGGAGAAGCGGAAATTGATCGCCCGCGTGGAGGAGTTAACTCTGCAGCGATATGCCGCCGGAGGGGCCATGCAGCAGGATGTGATGATGGCGCAAACCGAGAAATACATGCTGCTGGAAAAAGAAGAAATGATTCGACAGAAAATCCAGTCGCTGGAAGCCATGCTTTCAGCGACCATCGGCAGACGTAACGGGATCGCGCTGCCCAGGCCTTCCGAGCCGGTTTACCAGCCCTTTGATCTGGAGATGAATTCGGTCATCGATCTGGCCATGCAGCACTCACCGGAATTAAAATCGCGCAATAAAATGATCGAGGCTGCCAACACCAGACTGGCGATGGCGCAAAAAGAATATTTTCCCGACGTCGCGCTCGGCGGCAGTTATTACAGCCGCAGGGGTGATTTCGAGGATATGTGGGCCGCCACGGCGACTGTCAACATCCCTGTTTATTTTCAATCCAAACAAAAACCGGCAGAGATGGAAGCGAAGGCCAGCATCAATCTCGCCGGACAGGAACTGGAAGCCACCGGACTGATGGTTGAAGCGGCAATACGCGATAATTATTCCATGCTCCGCTCAGCGGAAAAGCTTATGGCCATCTATCAAAAAGGCATTCTTCCCAAAGGCAGACAGGATATCGAGCAGGCCCTGAACGGTTATGCGACGGGACGCGGGGAAGCCGTAAGCATTATCTCCCGATTAAAAACACTGCTGGATTACGAATCGTTATACTGGGGTCAACTGGTCGAACGAGAAAAAGCCATTGCGCGCTTGCATGCTGTGACGACCGGACTTAAAGATGGAGGAGAAAAGAGATGAAAACGATGAGCCGCCGTCTGACAACGTTACTCAGTCCGTTGATTGTGAGGCTCCAATTTCAAAAACGACGTACCCTGAACTTTGTATGTCGAACAATCCCGCACAGCGGAGGGTATAACATTCCGCAGCTTGCTTTGAGGTTCATACCCGTGATGGCAGGCTGTCTGATCCTTATCAGCGCTGCGCCGATTGCAGCCCAGAATCATTCGCAACATGCCACGCCGGCGGGTGCGACCGATCAAGTGAACCCTTCCTCTTCACAGCAAAATCAACAGGCGCTGGAATCCGATCAGGATGTGCCGCAGGTGGAGATTTCGCCGGAGCAGCAAAAACTTATCGGTGTGAAAACAATACAAGCCGTATCCATGCCGATGAAGAAAGTCATTCGAACGGTGGGAAGAATTGAAGCCGATGAAAGCAGGCAGGCAACGGTTAACGCTAAAGTCGAAGGATGGATTGAAAAACTCTATGTGAACACGACGGGCAGTTATGTTACCCAAGGCGCGAAACTGGCTGAAATTTACAGCCCGGAACTTGTCGCTACGCAGCAGGAATTTCTAACGGCTCTCCAATGGAGCCGGGATGCGGCGGCAAGCCATGCAGGCGCGGATAAGACGATTGTATCTGATCTGAATAAGATGCTGGCCCAGGATGCAATGGCCGCACGGGAAGCGGCGCGGCAGCGTCTTTCCTGGTGGGATATCTCCGCCGACCAGATCAGACAAATTGAAGAAACGGGAAAACCGATACGGACGCTGACGCTGTACGCTCCGGCCAGCGGTTATGTTACGCAAAAAATGGCCGTTGTCGGAATGAAAGTGATGCCGGGTGAAAAGATGTTTGATATCGCCGATCTTTCCACACTCTGGGTTATTGCCGATATTTATGAATATGAATTGCCGCTGATTACAGTGGGGAATCCGGCGGTAATCACGCTGGCCTACCTTCCCGGCGTGGAGCTGATGTCGCACATTGATTATATTTATCCGGAATTATCTGCTCAGACACGCACGGCGAAAGTCCGCCTGAAGCTCGCGAATCGCCACCGCCAACTGAAGCCGCAGATGTTTACGAACGTGGAAATTAAAATTAATCTGGGACGCAGACTGGTGGTCCCGGAATCGGCTGTGCTCGATACAGGCAAAGCCGCGGTCGTCTATGTTGATCTCGGCAATGATGCGTTCGAGCCGCGGGAAATCAAAACAGGCATCAGAACGGAAGGATATGTTGAGGTGCTGCGCGGTTTAAAAAGCGGAGAAAAAGTTGTGGCGGCGGCTAATTTCCTCGTTGATTCGGAGGCGCAATTGAAGGGAATTAAACCCCTGCCACAAAAATAGATGGAGAAAAGAAAAATTTGATTATTATGTTCACTATCCTTAGTCGCTACGCTCCTAGGATAGCTCAACTTACGCCTCAAACATCGTCCCGACTTGTCGGGACTCGTTTTCAGCGAGTTTCGCTATGATTGGTAAAATCATTGAATTCAGCGCCCGCAATAAATTTCTTGTGTTTCTATTTTTGTTTTTTGCCATTGCCTGGGGCATATGGACCATTAAAAATACGCCGCTCGACGCCCTGCCCGATTTAAGCGACACGCAGGTCATTATTTACACTGAATGGCCCGGGCGCAGTCCCGATCTGGTGGAAGACCAGATAACGTATCCCATTGCGTCTACATTGCTGGCCGCGCCTCATGTCCAGGCGGTTCGCGGCTTCTCCTATCTGGGAAGCTCCTTCATTTATGTTATTTTTGATGAAGGCACCGATATCTATTGGGCCAGAAGCCGCATTCTGGAATATCTTCAGGCGGTCAAAAACAAAATTCCAACCGATGTCAATCCGGTGTTAGGTCCCGATGCCACAAGCCTCGGCTGGGGATTTTCATATGCCATTGTGGATGAAGGCAGGCAACTGGATCTCGCGCAGCTTCGCTCTCTCCAGGATTATGTTGTCAAACTCGGGTTGGAAAGCGTGCAGGGCGTGGCGCAAGTGGCCAGTGTCGGCGGTTTCGTCAATCAATATCAGGTTACCGTCGACCCCAATCGCCTGAGTGCCTACAATATTCCCATCACCAAAGTCATGGAAGCCGTCCGCAAGAGCAACCGGGATGTGGAAGGACGGGTGCTGGATTTTTCCGGTACGGAATACATGGTGCGCGGACGCGGTTATATCAAGGCGGTTCAGGATCTGGAGAACATCGCTGTCGGCGCGAGCGCCGCCGGAACGCCGGTTTATCTGAAAGATGTCGCCCGCGTCCAGCTCGGACCGGAAATCAGGCGGGGACTTGCGGAACTCAACGGGAAGGGGGAAGTCGCCGGAGGCATTGTGATTGTCCGTTTCGGTGAAAACGTCCTCAATGTTATTGAACGGGTGAAGGATAAAATCAACAAGGACATTGCGCCCAGTCTGCCCAAAGGCGTGAAAATTGTCACGACCTACGACCGCTCCGATCTGATCAACCGTTCGATTGCCACGCTCAAAGATGAAATCATCAAGCTGGCCATCGCCGTGAGCATTGTCTGTCTGATTTTTCTGTTTCATCTGCCGAGTGCGCTGGTCGTGATTGTCACACTGCCCATCGCCATCATTATATCCTTTATTTGCATGTATTATCTGGGCGTGACATCCAACATCATGAGCCTCTCCGGCATTGCCATTGCGATCGGCGCCATGGTGGACGCTTCCATCATTATGGTGGAAAATGCTCACAAAAAGCTCGAGGAATGGGCAAGTCAGGGAAGTCCCGGCAGCAAAACGGATGTAATCATAGACGCCGCGCGCGAAGTCGGGCCGTCGCTGTTCTTTTCGCTCCTGGTGATTACCGTTGCTTTTTTACCGGTCTTTACGTTGCAGGGTCAGGCCGGACGACTCTTCAAACCGCTGGCCTACACCAAAACGTTTGCCATGCTCTTTTCATCGTTTCTTGCCATCACGCTGACGCCGGTGCTGATGACGTTATTTATCCGGGGCAAAATTCGTCCGGAAGAAAAAAATCCGGTGAGTCTTTTTCTGCACGTAATTTATGAACCGGTAGCGCATCTGGCTCTGCGTTTCCGCAAGACCGTTATCGTGATTGCCCTGATGATCATGGCGGTTACCGTTTATCCGTTTTTGAAGCTCGGCACGGAGTTTATGCCGCCTCTTTATGAAGGATCGCTTTTTTATATGCCGGTAACCATGCCGGGGGCATCGGTCGCGGAAGCGGCGAGGCTGCTGCAAATGCAGGATGCATTATTGATGAAGATTCCCGAAGTTGCTCAAGTCTTCGGGAAGGCCGGCCGAGCGGAGACGGCGACGGATCCGGCGCCCCTGGAGATGTTTGAAACGGTCATTAATCTGAAACCGGAGAGCCAATGGCGCGCGGGCATGACCACCGAAAAAATCAAAGATGAGATGAACGATGCTCTCAATATTCCCGGTGTGGCCAATTCCTTCACCATGCCGATCAAGGCGCGCATCGACATGCTGGCCACCGGCATCCGCACACCCGTCGGCATAAAGATTCTGGGTCCCAATCTGGAGGAAATTGAGAAAATCGGTGTGCAGTTGGAACATCATTTGCGTGATGTTCCGGGCACGCGCAGTGTTTACGCCGAGAGAGTGGCAACCGGCTATTTTCTGGATATTGTCATTCAAAGAGACCGCATTGCCCGCTACGGTTTTACGGTGGATGACGTCAACGAAATAATTCAAACCGCAATCGGCGGTATGAATCTGACCACGACCGTTGAAGGCCGGGCGCGCTATCCCGTCAATATCCGCTATCCGCGTGACCTTCGCAATGATGTGGAAAAACTCAAACGGATTCTCGTGCCGGTAATGGCTCCCGTCGGCGTCGCCGGTATGGCCTCGTCCGGCAACATGCTGCAAGTGCCCATGGGTGAGCTTGCCGACTTCAATATTCTCAGAGGCCCTACGTCCATCAAAAGCGAGGAAGGGCTTTTGACCGCTTACGTTTACATCGATATTTTCGGACGCGATGTCGGCGGTTACGTGGAGGAAGCCAAACAGAAAGCCGCGACGATCACAATGCCGGAAGGCTATCGGCTGGCTTGGAGCGGTGAGTATGAATACATTCTCAAGACGCACGAGCGCCTCAAACTGATCATTCCTTTTACGCTGCTGATTATTTTTATCCTTCTTTATTTCAACACGCGCTCCGTAACCAAGACAGCGATTGTCTTTCTCGCGGTGCCCTTTTCCCTGGTGGGATCTTTTTGGTTGCTGTATTTGCTCAATTACAATATGAGCATTGCCGTATGGGTGGGGATCATCGCGCTGGCTGGGTTGGACGCGGAGACGGGCGTGGTCATGCTCCTTTACCTTGATCTGGCTTATGAGAAGTGGAAGAAAGAGGATTTGCTGAAAACCGAAACCGATTTGCATAACGCCGTGATGTATGGAGCGGTTAAACGAATTCGTCCCAAGATTATGACGGTGAGTGTTATTCTGGCCGGCTTGATTCCGATCATGTTCAGCCACGGCGCCGGAGCCGACGTCATGAAGCGGATTGCCGCGCCGATGGTGGGCGGTGTGATTTCTTCCACCATCCTGGAGCTTATTATTTATCCGGCGATTTACATGATCTGGCGCAGCCGGAGTTTGGGAAAAAATTAAAGAGAATGGATTCCTTCTGAATGAATAAATTTGCGTTTGTCCTTAATCCTTTCAATATCGAGAACATTCACGATTACTGCCGTATATCAAACCTTGCGCCTCAGGCGCTGATAAAAGTAATTCTAAGGGGCCTGCCGCCTTTTAAAATTCACAGTGCAAAAAACCTGCGTTCCGCTGCGGGTGCTCAAATCGAAGGGAGTTTCATTGTCTGCCCGCTGCTGTCCAAACAGGTGCTGGCCATGAATGAAGATGCCGTTTTAAATAAGATCCTGAAAGCGGTGCGGATCGGGGAACGAAGCGGCGCGAAGGTTGTCGGGCTGGGAGCCTTGATGGGTATTGCCGGAAAAGGAGGGCAGAGGATTGCGGAGCAAACGTCCGTGGCGATCACGACGGGTTCGAGCCTGGCCTCGGCAGCCATTCTGGAGACGCTGGACAGAGCGGCGGCAATGCGTCATGTGGATCTCTCCAAGGCAAAAGTAGCCATCGTCGGTGCAACCAACGCCATCGGCCAGAATTGCGCTCTGGGATTTCTCAACAGGGTGGATACGGTTTTTCTGCTGGCCAGGAATGCCGACCGACTCGCGGAGCTGAAGGAATTTCTCAACGCTCAAAAATCAAAAACAAACATTATTGATCAAGGTCCTGCGTTGGAGGATGTCATCACAGAAGCCGATCTTATCATCTTCACCACGTCTGCCATCGAGGTGCCTTCCGTAGCAACAGCTAAGAATCTTAAAAAAGGAGCGATTATCTGTGACATTCCCTCCCCGCGTAACATTGCCCGGGAAATCTGCGATCAGCGTAAAGACATCCTTGTTATTGACGGCGCGGTGATCGAGCCCCCGCCGACCGTGCAGCTCGGATTAAAACTGCCGATCAAAGACGGATATATTTACGCCTGCATGGCGGAAACCATGATTCTCGCTTTCGAAGGCCAGACGCAGGATGATTTCTCCACAGGCTTCAGACCGGATTTGCATAAGGTTGCATGGATTAAAGCGCTTGCTGCAAAGCACGGCTTCAACATCAAATTCACCAGCTTTGGCGCGCCTGTTTTAAACGCATAAAGAAAGCGAGCCTGGTGTTGTTTTTCAGTAATTCCCATATAGTCATTTCGAGCAGAGCGAGAAATCTTTGCGCATTGAAAGCACTGAAAAATATCCCTCGTTGGTCGATATGATATAATATTCGACGGGTGTTTCCGAATGGATGCTTTATGCGGTAAAAGAAAAGATTACGTTTGAGTTCATTACCGGTTTGTAATATAGATCACGAAAGTTCGCTATACAATGAACACACGCGTAAATCTCTCTTCGGTCAGGACAGGATCGGAGAAAAATATCCAAAGCATGAAACTTTTTCTAAAACACAATAACGAAATCAATACAGAGGCAAAAACATGAAGGTTCTCGGTATTCACTCGAGCCCGATCAAGCATGGGAACATGGCTTATCTGCTGAACTACGCTCTCGAGGAGGCATCAAAGGCAGACGGGGTATCAACGGAAGCGATTGCGCTTGCGGGCCTCTCCATTGCGGACTGCCTGCACTGCAACTGGTGCATAACAAAACAGACGCCGGACAGGCTCTGCTCCATCAAGGACGACGCCTTGCCGATCCTTCAGAAAATTCTTGGCTGCGACATTCTCATTTTGGGATCCCCCGTCTACTTCTCTCGTCTGTCGGGAATTATGGCTTGCCTCATCGATCGCACTCGCTGCTTTTCTTTCGGGAAGAACGGGCATCTGGCATTGAAAGGGAAAGTGGGGATTGCCCTGGCCGTCGGCTGGTGCCGGAATCTCGGATTGGAAATGACGTTGGCCAGTCTTCATGGAGCTTTTCTTGTTCACGAGATGATGACGCCGTCATGTCATGAAGCGGGGGCTCTTTACGGTGTGGGTGCTGTATCGGGACAGCGGGACGAAAACCTTGCCTATAAGCGTGAAAAGCTTGGGGTGAAAGACGACCGCGAGGGTTTATATTCTACAAAACTACTAATACGCGAAGCCCTGCGTGTAGCGAAAAAAACGGCGGCTGACAGAGAACATCATTAATTACAATCCATATGCATAACGAACAAATAGAATTGTGGGAACATCATCACCTGTTCAACGTCGATAAGAAATCCGTTGAAAAGAGTACGCTCATCGTTGTGATCATCACCTTCATCACCATGATAGCGGAAATCCTGTTTGGCTGGCTTTCCCATTCCATGGCGCTGCTTGCTGACGGGTGGCACATGGGGACTCATGCCTTTGCCCTGGGCATCTCTCTGATTGCTTATATGATGGCCCGGAAATACGCGAAGGATCGGAGTTTCACATTCGGGACATGGAAAATCGAAATTCTGGGCGCTTACACCAGCGCCATTGTCCTGGGTATTGTCGGACTGATCATGATTTATTCGTCCGTGCAACGAATACTTCATCCACTGAGTATTTATTATAATCAGGCGCTCTTCGTTGCCTTTATCGGTTTGTCGGTCAATGTCGTTTGCGCCATCATCCTTAACAGAGGCGATCCTTCTCATGAACGTGATCACCATCACGAAGAAGAACATCCTTCTCATCGCCATCATCATGAAGATCTCAATTTGAAATCGGCCTATCTGCATGTTGTGGCTGATGCGTTAACATCCATTTTGGCCATTGCCGCATTGCTCGGCGCCAAATATTTTAATTTTATCTGGCTTGATCCGATTATGGGAATCGTTGGCGCGGGCTTGATCCTTCACTGGTCGTCTATGTTATTGAAAGAAACCGGTGGTATCTTGCTGGAACGTGAGATTGATAATCCGATCGTTAATGAAATAAAATATGAAATTGAATCCGACGGCGATTCCGTCATCAGCGATCTGCATATCTGGAAAGTGGCTCAGTGCAAGTATGCGTGTATCGTGTCGCTGGTAACATCAAAAAATTATTCCATCGAAGACTATAAGAAACGTCTGGCAAAAGTTCATGAACTGGCGCACGTAACTATAGAAGTTCATGAATGTAAAGATAAATACTGTTGAATATTTTATTCAGGATCTGTCGAGTCTTTTGGACTCGACAGTTTTTTAACGACAGCCAAGTCAAAAAGACTTGGCTGAACAAGGGCGTGAGTGATGAAATGGAAAAATAACTAGCGTTCTTCAATCTTTTCAATCAACTGATTCAATTTCTTCGGCGAGACGGGGTAGGGGGTTTTGAGCTCCTGGGCGAACAGAGAGACCTTGTATTCTTCTATCATCCAGAAGAATTCTTCCACCAATGTTTTCTTTTCATACGGACAATCGACTGCACTGTCTTCTTTAAACCCAGTGATTTCCTGAATACCGATTTGCGGGAATGTGGAATCTTTAGGATCGGTCGAGTCTTTTGGACTCGACAGTTTTTTAACGACAGCCAAGTCAAAAAGACCTGGCTGAACACAGCCATTTACCATCTGCTGCAGTTTTTGCGAATAACTCAAAACGTCCTGCAATTTCTTCCGGGCAGTAACCAAATTGAGACTTCCCCGTTCGGCCCGCAGAGCAAGCGCTCTGCAATAGCGTGGCAGTTCCTTCATCCGTTCAAAGGTATAAAGCTCGGGGAAATCGACGGGCACAAGACGGGAGAGCTCCGTTTTGATGTCTTTTATAAAATGCAAAACAGGATTATTGTTTCTGTTTTTCGTCATGAGTTTGCCGATAACGGTACAGGTATCGGCACAGGCTTTCAATACCGGTTCGATCGCTATCAATACCTGCTGGCCATAAGGCAGAATTTGGGAATTCAGATAACCGGCGTGCGCGATAAATTCTTCCTGTTTTCGCCACGGCTTGCAGAATAAATCTTTCCTGACCCGGTTGATGATGGATTGTTCCAGTTGTTTGGGAGGACCGATGCCGACAGCGATGGTCTTCATCGCGCCGACCAGAGTGACATTCTTTTTGAGTTGTTTCATTTTGTCGGCGAAGTGAATGTCACAGAGCGCCGCAATACCTTGTAAATGATGGAAGGCGCTTTGTTTTTCGTCGGCGAAAAGCCGCAGATCAATGGAATCATCGCTAACCGTTAGTGCCGGATAGGCGTAACCGATCAAACCATGAGTTCCCCGAAGAGGAATCTGTTGCGGCAAGTCCCCGAAATCCCATGCCGTGATTCCCTCTTTTTCCCAATCGCCTTTAATTTTATCCATGGCTGACGTGCTGACCGTGTTGGCAAGTTCTTTCTGCAATTGGTTAATGTCCCGGCTTTCTTTAATTTCTTTTCCTTTCTCATCGACAACACTGTAGCGGATATTCAGGTAATCGGGCAGCTTCTCCGTTGCCCAATCAGCCCTAGAAACCTTGATCTTATATTGATCGAAAAGCAACTGGCTGAGCGCCTGAGGTAATGGCTTATTCAAAGACGACTTGTCTTCCAGTAACAACTGAACAATTTGGGCAGGTGGCGGCAACTTCAGACGGATGGATTTGGGAAGCAATTTCAATAAGTGAACGGCTTTCTCTTTTAACAAGGAAGGCAGATGGCGATCGATGTTTTCTGCCGCGGCTTTGGAGATAAACCCCAGAGGCACTTTCACGGTGACGCCGTCATCGTTTTTGCCGGGTTCAAAATTGTAACGGCAGGTCAACGCCGCATCGCCGATTTTTATCCGGTCGGGATATTGCGATATTTCTTCAGCATCAGGTTCACGGGCAATCAGGTCCTCTTCCCGAAAACGCAGAAACTCATCGCTGCTCTTTTCTTTGATCAAATTCTGCAGTGACCGGATATCGGAAAGCACCGGCAGCCTTTGTTCGTAAAAAACGGCAATGGTTTCTTCATCGGCGACAATCCCGCGCCGGCGCAGCTTTTCTTCCATCGTTTTGACGCGTTCGTATAAAGACAGATTGTGTTCCAGAAAAGGAATCCGGCGGGGAACCTCTCCGGTAACGAGGGCTTCCCGGATGAATATCGATTTGGCTTCTTCGGGATTGATTTTGTCATAAGCGACAGGACGGCTCTCTACAATGGTCAGGCCGAAAAGGGTCACCTTCTCCAAGGCGACGACCTGCCCGCGACTTTTTTCCCAGTGGGCAGCGGCATACGTGTAGCGGCAGTTATCACCGCCCAGTTTCTCCAGCCACTCGCTCTGGATATTGGCGACATTGCGGGCGAAGACCCGCGAGGTCAGGCTGATTTCCCCCGCCACAATCCACTGACCAGTGCGATTGAACAGGCCGGAACCCGGATAAATCATCACCTCTCTGCCCTTGGCAGCATTGTAAAAGTTTTTCTCTTTCTTCCGGGCAATGTTGGAAAGATACCCGCTCAGAATGCAGCGGTGGATCCGGTCGGCGATGTCCTGATTGATTTCTATCTTGTGATGTTTTCGATTTTTCGCCGCTTTGTTTTTGCCGTCGATAATGTCCAGGATCTGGTGATAAATGTCCCGCCATTCGACCATTCTCTTGTAGGAGAGAAAATGATCGCGGCAGAATTTTCGCTGCTTGTTTTGCGTCGGCAGATTTTCCAGCGACCCGTGATAGCGGTTCCAGATATTGAGATAGGTTAAAAAATCCGATTCCGGGTGCGCGAACTGCGCGTGCGCTTTGGATGCCTCATCGGCTTTTTCGTAGGGACGTTCACGCGGGTCCTGAATACTTAAGGCCGCGGCAATGACGGCGATTTCGTTGACACAGTTTTCTTTCTGCGCTTCAATCATCATTCGGGACGCGCGGGGATCCAGGGGAAACTCGGCCATTCTCCGGCCGGTTTCTGTCAGCTTGTATTGGTTTGTTTCTTCGGCGCCGTCGTCTTTGGTCAACGCACCCAGATCGCGCAGGATATCGATTCCGTCGCGGATGCTTTTGGGTTGCGGCTTGTCGATAAAAGGGAAGGACGTAACTGCGCCGAGATTAAGCTCCAGCATCCGCAGAATAACACCGGCCAAATTGGAACGCATGATTTCCGGCGACGTGTAAAGAGGCTTTCGGGAAAACTCTTCCTGCGAATAAAGCCGGATGCAGATGCCGTTTTGCACTCGGCCGCAGCGCCCTTTTCTCTGCTCGGCGCTGCTTGCGGAAATCGGTTTGATCGGCAGACCGGTGGTCTGACTGCGCGGATTGTATTCCAGAATTCGCGCGAGTCCTGCGTCAATCACATATTTGATTCCCGGTATCGTCAGCGACGTTTCCGCGATATTTGTGGCTACAATCATTTTCTGCTGATCAGCGGCCGCAAAGATGAGTCTTTGCTGAGAGCCGGAGAGCCGCGCGTACAGGGGTAAAATCAGTCCGGAACATTTTTTAGACAACAGCCCGCAGGTTTCCCGGATGTCCTGCTCGGTGGGCATGAAAATCAGAATGTCTTCATAACGCCGTTCCCGCTGCAACTGCTCCACGCAGGCTACGGCCTCATCGATATAAGTGGTTTCGCCTTTTTCTTCCTTATCCGGGTCGACCGGGCGATAGCGGACCTCCACCGGATACATCCGGCCGGAAACCTTGATGACTGGCGCCTTATTGAACGCCTCGGAAAATTTTTCCGTGTCGATGGTGGCCGAGGTGATAATGACTTTCAAATCTTTACGTCTTGCGAGCAGGGTGCGCAGGTAACCCAGAATAAAATCGATATTCAGGCTACGTTCATGGGCTTCATCGACAATCAAGGTATCGTAGGCGAGCAGGTCCCTGTCCCGGACCGTTTCCGCAAGCAGAATGCCGTCCGTCATGACTTTAATGAAAGGCTCGGCGGAGCTTTTTTCTTCAAACCGGATTTTGTAGGCGACGGACTGTCCGCACTCCTCACTCAATTCCGAGGCGATGCGATGGGCAATACTGATTGCCGCAATACGCCTGGGCTGAGTGAGACCGATCATGCCCCGCAGGCCGAGACCCGCGGCCAGACACATTTTAGGGATTTGCGTTGTCTTTCCCGAACCGGTTTCGCCGGTGATAATCGTGATCTGATGTTTTTGAATACTTTCAATAATCTCTTTCTTTTTGGCGATGATCGGGAGATTCTGCGGAAACTGAACCGCGGGAGCATTTTGTTCTCTGTTGCTATAGCGGGCATTGGAAATACCGGCGATTCTTTTCAAATAGTTTAGTTTTCTGAAAACCGATTTTTCGTCACCGGCTTTATGAGCTTCGATGCTTTTGAGCTGGCGGGCGATATTATAATAATCGGCAATCATGACAGAATCAAGATTCTGCCTGATTTGCCGAATATCCTGCCTAATGTTTTGCAACGCTTTTCTCCGGAATAGTGTTCATTAGAGGTTTTATTTCACATGGTGAGGGATGCTGTCAATGCCGGATGTATGGGATGGACTGTTGAAAAACGCTCATCTGCTGTGTTACGCCTCAAACCGCACTGCTCAACGTATGTAAATATACGCCATGCGATTCGTTTTCTTCCGCGCATCTGAGCATTTTTTTAACAGCACTGCTTGTCCTAATTGTACAATTGTGCTGTAACAAGAAGTTCAACGGCTATGGTTCAATGGGGATTAGGTATTTTAATTTTAGAATTACCAATTGACAGGTATATTCTTGGTTAAATGCCCAAAGTAAAAATATGAGTTTGTATCTATGAAAGGAAACTATGTGATTTAGCCTTGGGTAGTTCTTTAGAATGTTTAAAGAACTCTGACTCTGTAATTTCAGTAGCCCATTCCAATCGTACAGACATACTGTATATGTTTTCATTTTTTGTATAAGTTATTGCTTTAAGCCTAATCAAAATATTTACATCTCTAATAAAAGCTTTGTTAGGATTACTTAAATTTTTATATAAATGATGTACCTTTTTATGTAAATTTTCTAAAATGTGTGGGCTATCTAATAAAATTTTTAAAATCTCGACTTGTCTCTCAGCGATAATACGTTTTCTAGATGATTGAAGCCGGATAAATAAATTGTACATAACATCTTTGAATAATGCTTTGGATACATTTTTCCTTATCTCTTCAAACAATCGTGAACATTGAATTGCTATTCCCTTTAACCCAAATAAAATAAAAGGAGTCAAATCATGATCATTAGCCCTGACATCTGCAAGTGCGTTTAAGTATGCATTTTTTTCCTCATAATAATAATTGGACATAGCTATAAACAGAGAATCTCGGAGACCAACTTTTTGAAGCATAAGTGCTTCTAATGCTCTTGCAGTTCTTCCGTTGCCATCAAGAAATGGATGCATTGCAGCAAAATGATAATGTGTAGCTAAGGCTTGAATGAATGGATCATGGTCGCGGAATTCGCTATTAATTGCCTTGCATAAAAAAGTAAAAGCCTCTTGACATTCAGCACCACCCTCACACCCGCGATGTTTAGGTACTCCAAAGATAACATTTTGATCTTTTTTCCTTAAAACACCAGGCGGGCAATGATCATCATCTGCATCAGTTATAATAAGCCTATGAATAGTTGATATTAAATCCTCTGTAACAGGACGATCATTTTCTAGCTCTGCAATCCACTTGTATGCTTTTACCGTTGCTGCTGCTTGCCGCTGAGATCGCGTGTGTAATTGTTCCACGGTTTCATTTATAGCCGCATCTAGTTCACCTTCAGTAAAATCAGCCCCTTCAATACGCGAAGTTCCTGCTACTTCGCGTTTAAGTTGCACGATTTGCATTTGCTCTGCCCATTGTTTTTGATATGGGATGTTGGTAAGAGAAATCATTGCCGCCTTAGCTTCTATAATTGCGTCAATGATTTTTTCTTTATTATATAGTATCCAGTTTCTGGGGAATTGATAACGAATCATGTGCGAATATTATCACAGTTCATTTCCATGTCAAGTTTTTTAACAATCTATAACTTATTTAATTAATTAATTATTATAAAATAATAATTAATTTTATGTTAATTGAAAGCAATTTCGTTTCCTAGTTATTTCCAGAAAAACTATATTCTATTTTGGGACGATGGATATAGTTTGGAAAAACCGGGAAGGCCACCAATCATTCCCATGCTTTTTTGGCTGTCTGCCTGCTTTTTCCGCTGAAGTCCATATAAAACCTCTTCCCCAGCTTCTTTATAAATGATTCGCCACCGGCAGGCCTGCCCTCATTTATTTCTCTGCGGATGCACAGATATGCTATCTATTTTTGCTAAAACACCCCACCGGAAATATCAAAAAAACGTTCGAAGAAGCGTGTCAATTTATCCAGAACACTCTCGCGTTTTTTGGAACGCTCTCCTCCGGGAGAAAAGCGTGATACGGGCGGTAAAACTTTGGCAAGAGCGGTGCCCGTGGTTGCAACACTGCCGTTACGAAACGCATTTCGCACAAATTTATAAGTTTCGTCGTGATCAAGATTTTCGTTCTTAATAATCTCGTCCAGTTCCTCAATCTTCTTCTTTTCCACGTACTTCCGCCAGTCTTCATCCACCACCGAATGAATATCAAGCGAAGCGATAAATTGGTTAATAAGATCCTTTTTGTTGCGCAGTTGAACACTTGAGTCGATCGCCTTGTTAATGTCGACAAGCAGTTCGCGGTTCTTGATGTGGTCTTTGTGATATTTTTTGACCAGCCCTAAAATATAATCAATATTTATCTCAATCTGTTTGATGAGCTCCATTTCAAACACGATGTCATCGTTGATGTTTTCCTTTTCGCTGTCACCTGCCTTGCGAAACTCGTCATAGAGGTCAATGTAGATACTGTGATAATCCTGAATATCCCGCTCAGTTAGAATTTCATTGCCGCTAAATTCGTCAAAAGTAACCAGGATATTTCTCACCCGCAAAATCGCGCCGTAGAGCCTGATGAAATTCTTTTGATTTTGTTCCCCTATAATTCGTTCGCCAATCGGGAATTTTGCCATGAGTTCTTCGACCAGACTTTTATATCCGCGTATTTCCTTGTCGCCATCTTTGTAGCCGTTGTAGTAATCGTTATACGATTTTAAGAGCACAATCCCGCTGGCTTCCTTATCGCCAAAGAGAGCAATGGATTCATTGGTCGCTTTTTCCAGATTGCGGAAGCAAACAATGTTACCGAATGTCTTGACCGTGTTTAAAATGCGGTTGGTGCGCGAATAGGCCTGTAGCAGACCATGCAAGCGCAGGTTTTTATCCACCCACAGGGTATTGAGTGTGGTAGCATCAAAGCCGGTCAAGAACATATTGACCACCAGCAGAATATCCACTTCCCGGTTTTTCACCCGTTCGCTGACATCCTTATAGTAATTCTGAAATTTATCGGAAGAAGTATCATAGGATGTCCCGAACATGGCATTGTAGTCTCTAATGGCATTCTCAAGAAAATCTCTTGAGCTTTTGTCCAGTCCGCTGGTGTCTTCGGAGTTTTCGTCCATCACGCCGTCAATTTCTTCTTCGTTGACGCCAAAGCTGTAAATAAGCGCTATTTTGAGTTTTTTATCACTTGGCGCGTTCTTCAGCTGATTTTTGAATTCAGCGTAGTATTTTTTTGCCACATCAATGGAAGAAACGGCAAAAATAGAATTAAATCCGGCCAGCCTGCGGTCCTTGAGTTTATAAAAACTGTTCCGTTTGGTTTTCTGATCAAAATGGTCGCGGATATATTGGACAATATTTGCCAAACGCTCCGGCGCGGCAAGCACTGCTTCGCGGTCGATGTCGCGCACTTTCTTATCTTCAATATCTTCGGCTTCACGCACCGTGGAAACATAATCTACTTTAAAGGGTAAAACATTTTTATCGGCAATAGCGTTCACAATGGTGTAGGTATGCAATTTATTGCCAAAAGCCTGTTCGGTGGTTTTGAAGTCGGGACGACCGCCGGAACAAGCGTTCACGGCAAAGATAGGCGTACCGGTGAAACCGAAGAGATGGTAATTTTTAAACGATTTGGTGATAGCAGCGTGCATATCGCCGAACTGCGAACGATGGCATTCATCAAAGATCAACACGATATGGCCGTTGAAAATAGTATGTCCTTTGTTGCTGCCGATGAACCGGTCGAGTTTTTGAATCGTGGTAATAATAATGCGCGCGTTTGTGTCTTCAAGCTGGCGTTTTAATATCGCCGTACTCGTATTGCTGTTGGCCGCACCTTTCTCAAACTTGTCGTATTCACGCATGGTCTGGTAATCAAGGTCTTTGCGGTCAACGACAAAAAGCACCTTATCAACATAAGGCAATTTGCTTGCTAGTTGGGCGGTCTTGAAACTGGTCAGGGTTTTACCCGATCCGGTGGTGTGCCAGATATAACCGCCCGCCTCCACGGTGCCGAGCTTTTTATAGTTCGTGCTGATTTCGATTTTGCTCAATATTTTTTCGGTCGCCACGATCTGATAAGGCCGCATCGCCAAAAGCTGTCTGTCAGTGGTAAACACGCAGTAGCGCGTGAGGATATTGAGAAGCGCACGCTTGGCAAAAAAGGTTTTGGCAAAATCCACAAGGTCTGTAATGGGCTTATTGGTCGCATCCGCCCACCAACTGGTAAACTCAAAGCTGTTGCTGGTGCGTTTCCCTTTTTTGACGGAGCCTTCGCTTGATTCTCTGATATGTTCCGCACGTGTGGTGTTGCTGTAATATTTGGTGTGGGTGCCGTTGGAGATGACAAATATCTGCACATATTCAAAAAGCCCGGAGCCTGCCCAGAAGCTCTCGCGCTGATAGCGGTTGATCTGATTGAACGCCTCCTGAATAGCCACACCGCGCCGTTTCAGCTCAATATGGACGAGAGGCAAGCCATTGACCAGCACCGTGACATCATAGCGGTTGGCTCTTTGGCCAACTTCTGTGGCGTATTGGTTGATCACCTGCAAACTGTTTTCATGGATTTTATCTTTACGGAGCAGATAGACATTTTTGACCGTTCCGTCATCCCGTTTGAGATTTTTGATATAGTCTTCCTGGATGGTGGCTGTTTTTTCAGCAATACTCTGGTTGGGGTTGGCAAGCTCACCGGCAAAAAACCTTTCCCATTCGATATCGGAAAAAGTAACGTCATTCAGCCTTTCCAGTTGTTTACGAAGGTTAAGAACCAAATCGGCTTCTGAAGTGATAGGCAGAAACTCATACGCCTGTGACTCCAACTGCTCAATAAAGGCTCGCTCCAGTTCCGCCTCGCTCTGGTATGTTTTGGCGGCACGGTATGCGGGCGTATATTCCGCGACCACCGTGCTTTGCGGATTTTCTGCAACTAAATTATATTTTTTATTGCTTGGCATATTCTTTTTCCATTAATTTAAAAGTAAGCAGCTTGTCCCGGTAGTATTCGTATTGCTTGCGCCGGGCATTGAGTTCCGCAGGCAGGCCGACCGAAATGTCATTCACCAGGGCGTCAAATTTGTCGAGAATAGCGACGATGCGCTCTTGTTCGGTGAGGGGAGGGATAGGGATCGGTATTTTATTAAGATTGTCTTGCGTCAATTTTGGCTGTGCCGCAGTAGATATAAAACGGCTCAAATCAATCATATTTAGATAATATTCAATAAATTTCTTTTCTGTATATGTTTTAAACTCTAAAACATGTGCATGGTTATTTACCCATATTTTTCCGGATGCCGAAAAGGCAATGGGCGTTACTCTAGCCAAAAGATTTGCACCATCTTCAGAAACCAGCAAATAATCACCATCGAAAATATAATCACTCACATAATCAACTATTCCAGATGCGCCATAATACGGATATTCGCCTTCTTCACGATTCCCTTTTGTGACGGGTTTACGTTTTGAATCAAGATTCGTAGCAACCTCCCCTATCGTCTTCCACTCCACATTCTCCCCAAAGGTCAGCAGCTCATCCCGATAATACTCATACTGCTTCTTTCGCGCCTCCAGCTCCGCCTCCAGCTCTGCCTCCAGCTCGGTAAAGGTATCCAGAATTTTCACGATCTCTTGTTGGATGGGGAGGGGAGGGATGGGAATTTTAAAATCATCAGTATCCGCAACTGATAATTGAGGAATCTTTACAGATACTGCCCGCGCTCTTTTTTGAAATTTATTTATTTGTGTTAACAGATAATAATAAATAAATTTCTGGTTTATATTCTTATCCTGAATCGTATAAGACCAAAATTCGTTTTTATGGCTAAAGGGTTTCTCATAATATTCAAAACCAATATAGCCACGTGATTTTACAATTATGCTTGGATCTTTAATGACATCATTTCCAGGTATCACATCGAAGGGGACATCCGCAACCGTGCTTCCCCCAGCAAAAATTCTTATAGGTGCACCATCTTGGTGTAATTCTTTCATCCTGGCGGCTGTTATATTGGTGCCGCTATTCCTTCTACCTAAACTTTTCAAAACTACCCACTGCACCCCATTTGGGCAAAGTTCTACAATTAACTTTTCTAATTTGTTAACTGAATCTTTCATTTAACTCCTTCGATATCCGCAACAATTTTATCAATCGCCGTGCGTAGTTCGTTTTGCCGGGCAACGATGTCGATGATTTCAGCGTTGAGTTTTTTGATATCGATTATTTCGCGGGTGTCTTTTTGTGCCACATAGGTGGATACCGCGATGTTGTAGTCGTTTTCTTCAACGGTTTTGTTGTCCACCAGCCTGGCAAAATGATCAGTGTCCCCGCGCTTTGTAAATGCCTCCAGTATCCTGGCGCGGTTT
>Ga0255346_1001494_pt1 | contig 32511 bp, 13 predicted proteins | sample wastewater_treat_FD_194410 | JGI IMG/M metagenome (GOLD analysis project Ga0255346, IMG submission 194410) | Wastewater microbial communities from Lulu Island WWTP, Vancouver, Canada - plant22 | ecosystem: Engineered > WWTP > Wastewater > Unclassified | place: Canada: Vancouver, British Columbia...
TTCAAATACATGCCCACATTTTTGCATGCTCAAGCAGGGAGTCAATAGACGAGGTCTGCCCCACAAGCCATTTTGAAGCATCAACCCTTGTAAACAAAGGGCCAAATCATGGTCCGCACCTCAAAAATAGGGTTCTTCGTAAAATTTTATGGAATGAATTGGCTCTGACCTCAAAAATTTGGTGGCTCAGTCGTCTTGCTACATATTAAAGAACGGCAGGATTTCTTAATTAATCTCTCGATAGCGTTGGGATTTGGTGTGCTGCGCCCTCCGCTTCGCGAGAATGGGCCTCCCATAGCTCGTCGGAGCGGAGTGGAGGGCGGGGCGGTGCGATGCCGTAATTACCATAAAATTCTACGAAGAACCAGTTTTTCGGAAAAATGGCGGACACGCCAAATTGATTGTCGAGGAATCCGCAAGCGAGTCGCGGGAACCGCTGGCGATCAGCTCAAGGCCAGTTTGGCGGTGCCGCCGAGAACTTGCGGCAAGGGTTGAAAGGCCCCGCTGTGCCGAGTGGCACCCGTGCTTCTGGCTTTTTTAGCAGCGACTAGAAAAAGCCTTTGCCGGATGCCACCGCCTTCTGGAGTTGGCCGGGCAATATGCCGCTGGCGCCATTCAGGCTACATGAACTCAACACAAATCCGCCTCGGCGCCGCGCCATTCCTGGCCCAACCACCAGAAAAAGAAAAAGTAAGGCGCTTGCCCGGATGGGCGTGGCGGCATGGATTTTTCGCAAGCGCCCCACAAAACGCTTGAAAAATATGGTCGGCTGGCGGACAGTCGCCACCCGGAACTGCATACAAATTAAGGATATAGATTATGGCAACGAAATCCCGCATCAGCGATCAAGTTCTCAAGGGGCCCGAACGCGCACCGCACCGCTCGCTTCTGTACGCGCTGGGTCTTTCGCGCGAAGAAATGAACCGCCCGCTCATCGGCGTGGTGTCTGCCTTCAACGAGATTATTCCCGGCCACATCCATCTGGATAAAATTGCCGATGCCGTCAAGGCGGGTGTCCGCATGGCGGGGGGTACGCCCATTCTGGTGCCGGCGATTGGCGTCTGCGACGGCATCGCCATGGCCCACCCCGGGATGTATTACTCCCTCCCCTCCCGCGAACTGATTGCCGATTCAGTCGAGACCATGGCTTTGGCTCACTGTTTTGACGCCTTGGTGCTCATCCCCAATTGTGACAAAATCATCCCCGGAATGCTCATGGCCGCAGCGCGCATCAACATCCCGGCCATTGTCATCAGTGGCGGCCCCATGATGGCCGGCGATCTCGATGGTCGCCATCTCAGCTTGTCCAACATGTTTGAGGCGGTTGGCGCATGCAAGGCGGGCAAAATCAGCCAAAACGAACTGACCGACTACGAAGAAACCGCTTGTCCCGGCTGCGGGTCCTGCTCCGGCATGTTTACGGCCAATTCCATGAATTGCCTGAGCGAAGCCATCGGAATGGCCCTGCCCGGCAATGGGACCATTCCGGCGGTGGCCGCCGCCCGCTACCGCCTGGCCAAGCAGGCCGGCATGCAAATCATGCAGGTGCTCGCCAAGAATTTGCGCCCGCGCGACATCATGACCAGTGACGCTTTTACGAACGCATTGCGTGTGGACATGGCTCTAGGCTGCTCAACAAATAGCGTGCTGCACTTGTGCGCCATCGCTCATGAAGCGGGCGTGCCCATGTCGCTGGATCGCATCAATGCCATCAGTGCCACCACCCCCAACCTCTGCCGTTTGAGCCCCGCTGGCCCCGACCACATCCAAGACCTGCATTTGGCAGGCGGCGTGCCGGCGGTGATGAAAGAATTGGCCGCAGCCAAATTGCTGAATACCAAGCTGATGACGGTGACCGGCCAAACGGTCGGCCGGAACATCGCGGGTGCGGCCAACCGCAATCCAAGTGTGCTGCGCCCAGTGAAAAATCCGTTCAGCCCCACCGGCGGTATTGCCGTCTTGAAGGGCAACATCGCCCCGCGCGGCAGCGTGGTGAAGCGCTCGGCGGTCGCACCGGAAATGCTGGTTAAAACCTGCAAGGCGCGTGTCTTCGACAGCGAGGAAGCCGCCATTGCCAGCATCTACGCCGGCAAAATCAAAAAGGGCGATGTGGTGGTCATTCGCTACGAAGGCCCCAAGGGTGGCCCCGGAATGCGTGAAATGCTATCGCCCACCTCCGCGCTCGCCGGTATGGGGCTCGACAAGGATGTCGCGTTGATTACTGACGGCCGTTTTAGCGGCGCCACGCGCGGTTCGGCCATCGGCCACGTGGCTCCGGAAGCCGCCAGCGGCGGGCCCATCGCCCTCGTGAAAGAAGGGGACAAAATCTCTATTGATATTCCCGCGGGCAAATTGAACCTCCTGGTTTCCGCCGCCGAACTCAAAAAACGCGCGGCCAAACTCAAGCCCTTCAAGCCGCGTATCACCACCGGCTGGCTCGCGCGCTATCAGCGCTTGGTCGGCCCAGCGGACATTGGCGCGGTTTTGCAGTAACGCAGCCCCCCCCAGTCGCCATCGCGTCTTGCGCGATGGCGGCTTTGCCTTCACGCCGGCGGATGCTTTGCTTTCGCCCGTGCGCATGGTATCTTCCGGCCCATGAATCGTTGGCGGCAAATCCTTGGCCTTTCGATGGCCTTGTTTTTCGTTCAGGAGTTTTCCATGGCACAGAATCCCGTTGATTCCCTGCAAGCGGCGCAAACCGGCATCCGACGTGTGGTGTTGGACAATGGTCTGGTTGTGCTCCTGAAACAGGACCGCAGCGCGCCACTGGTGGCCATTCAATACTGGGTCAATGCGGGTGCAATCCATGAAGGTGCGCAACTGGGCGGAGGCCTCTCACATTATCTGGAACACATGGTGTTCAAGGGCACGGCCAAGCGCGGCCCCGGCCAGGTGTCCAAGGAGATTGCGGATATCGGCGGCGAGATCAACGCCTACACGTCCAACGACCGCACGGTATTTCATGTGGTGCTGCCCTCGGCGCACTGGCTGGTGGGCTTGGACGTTTTGACGGATGCCGTATTCCATCCATCTTTCCCCGCCGAAGAATGGGAGCGCGAGCGCGAAGTCATCCTGCGCGAAGTGGACATGGGCGAAGACGACCCCATGCGCGTGTTCAGCCGGCTAGTCAATGAAACCGCCTTTCGGGTGCATCCCTACCGCGTGCCGGTGATTGGCTGGCGAGATATCCTCATCACCATGAACCGCGATCACTTGGTGGCCTACCATCAACGCCACTATTCCCCGGACAACATGATCTTGGCCATCGTGGGCGATGTGGCGCTGGATGATATGGAAGCTGCCGTCCGCGAACAAATGCGCGAGATTCCGCGCACACCACGCGAGCCGGTATTGATCCCTGCCGAACCGCCGCAATTGGCCGAGCAATATGGCCGCAAAACCGGCCCCTATAACGTCACCCGCGTGGGCTGGGTTTTCCACGGCACCGATTTGGCCAATGCCGACGCCCCGGCCCTCGATGTGTTGGCTTCGGTGATCGGCTCCGGACGCGCCTCCATCTTGGTCAAAAAGTTTCGCGAAGAGGAACAGTTGGTGCTGGATATCGAGGCATGGAACTACACGCCGAAAGAACCCGGCCTGTTTGGCATTACCTTCGAATGTGAGCCTGCACAGGAAGCGGCAGCGCTGGCGGCCTTGCGCGCGGAAGTTGCTTCTTGGCACAGCACGTTGATGGACCCCGCTCGTATTGAACAGGCGCGCCGGGAAGTCCTCGCCGGGGCCATCCAAACCCTGACCACCATGGAGGGCCAAGCCCAGTCCTTTGCTTCCGGCGAGTTTTATACCGGCGACCCGCGCTTCAATGAAACCTACTTGAATCTCGTCCAGCAGGTCACCCCAGCCGATTTGCAGCGGGTGGTCCAAAAATATCTGCGCCCGGAGAACGGATCGCTGGCAATTCTCGCGCCTGCGTCCGAAGAACCCACCACCCAAGCCCCGGCAACTTCCAAGGATGCCGCCATCCAGTTGCACACCCTCGCCAACGGAATGCGCTTGCTGGTTCGCGAAGACCCCCGCTTGCCGATGGCGTATGTCTCCGTGGTCATCGGTGGCGGCGTTTTGGGCGAACAGGCCGGTCAAGCAGGTATTTCTCAACTGACGGCCGAATTGCTGCTCCGCGGCACATCGCAACTTTCTGCGGCCGAGTTGGCCAGCAAGCTTGAATCGCGCGCGGTTTCGCTCAGCGCTTATTCCGGCCGCAACACCTACGGCCTCAATGCTGCGGGACTTTCCGAAGATTTGCCGCTCATGTTGAACACCGTCGCGGAATGCCTGATAGACTCGCAGTTCCCCGCCGATGAAATAGAAAAGCAACGCGCCTTCCAGTTGGCTGATATTCAGCGCTCGCTGGAAAAACCCATGACCCACGCCCAACAAATGGTGCGCGACGCCTTTTTTCCCGGCCACCCCTACCAGTATTCCAGCTTGGGCAACACTGAAAGTGTCAGCGCATTGACCCGTGATGACATTGTCGCGCACCATCGCCGCTTGTTGGTCGGTTCCAATGTGGTGGTGGCTGTTTTTGGCAATATCAACGCCGCGGAAGTGGTGGCACAGGTTGAAACGGGTTTTGCGCCACTGCCCCCCGGCGTCGCCCCCACTTGGCCCAAGTTGCCAGATACTGTGACCGAACCTGCGCAATTGGAAAAAGGGCTGCCCTTCAAACAAACCGTCATTGTGCGGGCATGGCGCGGCATTGCGGCGGGCGATCCCCGCGAAGACGCACTGTCGGTTCTGGCCGACACCCTGAGCGGCCTGTCCTCGGATTTGTTCATCGAAGTGCGTGATAAACGCGGTCTGGCCTACTACACCGGGGCGTCGCAATTGACCGGCCCGGTGGGTGGTCTCTTCATGATTTATTCCGGCACCACGACGGAAGGCCGCACGGAAGTGTGCCGGCAAATCCAGGTACAGACAGACCGATTGAGCCAGTCGGGTCCGCGGCCAGAAGAGTTCGCTCGTGCGGTTGAACAAATGGTCGCCGGCCAAGCGCGCAGCCTGCAGAATAACTCCGGCTTGGCGCAACAATGCGCCATTGATGAACTGCTTGGCTTGGGCTGGCAGCATTCGTTCCAGATGATTGAACGCCTACGCCAATTGCAGCCGGAGGATGTGCGCGCGATCGCACAAACCATCTTCGGCAATGCAGGCGATGTTACTGTTGTGGTGTTGCCGGCAGACATTCCGTGACCCCCGGTAGCCAGCGCAAGGCGGCAATCGCCATTCTTGCCCTGCTGGGCGGCGGATTGCTTATTTGGTTTTGGCCGGACGTGCGCGCGCTGCTGGCACGCGTGCGGTGGGCCGATATTGAGCAGACCGTGCGCGAGGCAGGCCCGTGGGCACCTGTTTTGTGTATTGTGCTGGACGCTGTATTCACCGTGTTCAGTTTGCCCACAACACTGGTGGGTGTCTTGATTGCGCTGCTTTATCCTATCGTCTGGGGGCTCCTGCTGTGCCTCATCGGGCTTGGGCTCGGCATGAGCGCCACCTTTCTCCTCGCCCGGTATTTGCTGCGCGACTGGTTGGCACGCCGGATTGGCCATACCCGCTTGTTTGATTACTTGGAAGCCAATATGCGGCGGGAAGGTTGGAAGGTCGTGCTCTTTACACGCCTGCTCCCGATCAACCCCTTCAGTTTTCTGAATTATGCCTACGGCCTCACCAGCATCCCTTTCCACCATTATTTACTGGCTTCGGTAATCGGTGTGATCCCCAACGTGCTGGCGTTATTGTGGACCGTGCGCGCGGCGGGGCAACTGGCCCGCGGACAAGCTGATTGGCGCGTCCTGGCCATCCTGTTTGCTGGCGCCGGGTTGTTCGCCATTATGGCGTGGTTGCCAAAGCTTTTGCGAAAAAATCCCTCGTTGGCACAGCTTCCGCTCACCCACAATCAGGACTTGCTGGCGGATGACCCTCCCGAATGAGTCCACTTCCGTACAGGGATTTTTTCTGTTTCCAAGGTTGCAACAATCCGGGCGGCGTGATAGGTTGCGGCTTGTCTTCAGGGCGTGGTGAAATTCCCGACCGGCGGTACAGCCCGCGAGCCAATAGGCAGACAAGGTGCGATTCCTTGGCCGACAGTTGAAAGTCTGGATGGAAGAAGACGTTGCGCGATTGGTTCGCGTTTGCGCCCGGAGACAGAAAGGTCTTCGGTTTTTTTATGGTTGATCTCAAGCAAGATCCGGTCTTCTGCACGGTCGAAGAAGCGTTGGCGATCATCCGCGACGGCAAAATGCTGCTGGTGGTGGATGACGAAAGCCGCGAAAATGAAGGCGATTTGGTCGTCGCCGGCGAAAAAGTTACCCCGGAAGCCATCAATTTCATGGCCACCTATGGTCGCGGCTTGATCTGTGTGCCCATGGAGGAACAGCGGCTCTGCAAACTTGGCCTTTGCCGAATGGTGCCATTGGAACAACAGGACCAGTTTCGGACGGCATTCACCATCTCCGTGGACGCCCGCGAAGGCATTACCACCGGAATTAGCGCCTTCGACCGTGCCCACACCGTGAAAAAACTGGCCGATGAAAAATCTTCAGCTTGCGATTTTATCCGCCCGGGCCATATTTTCCCCCTGCAAGCGGTGCCCGGAGGCGTCCTGCGGCGCACCGGCCATACCGAGGCATCGGTGGATTTGGCGCGTTTGGCCGGCCTCAAGCCCATCGCTGTCATTTGCGAAGTGATGCACGACAACGGTGAAATGGCCCGGCTGCCCGATCTTGTACCCTTTGCCCAAAAGCATGGCCTGCGTATTTTGACCGTGGCCGATTTGGTGGCGTGGCGGCGCGCGCGCGAGCGGCTGATTAGGCGCGACACAGTCGTCAAACTGCCCACCGACTTTGGCGAGTTCATGCTGTACCTGTACGTGGATGAAACCTCCAACGAACACCACGTGGCACTTGTGTATGGCGAGCCCGCCAAACAAGACGCCCCCTTGGTGCGTGTGCATTCGGAATGCCTCACGGGGGATGTTTTTGGGTCGCACCGTTGCGACTGCGGCGACCAACTGCACGCCGCCATGCGCCAAGTGGTTGCGGCCGGCCATGGCGCCATCCTGTATATGCGCCAAGAAGGCCGCGGCATTGGCTTGGTGGCCAAAATGCAGGCCTACGCCCTGCAAGAACAGGGCTATGACACCATCGAGGCAAACCTGAAGCTGGGGTTCCCGGCGGACTTGCGCGACTACGGCGTGGGCGCCCAAATGTTGCTTGATTTGGGCATCACTCGTCTACGCTTGTTGACCAACAACCCGCGCAAAATTGTGGGTATCCAAGGCTATGGAATCGAAATTGTCGAGCGGGTGCCCATCGCGTTCCCGCCCAACGAGGACAACGCCAAGTATCTCAAAACCAAGAAGGATAAAATGGGTCACATGATCTGACCTGGAAAGGGAGCCATGAACTATAAGGAATATAGCGGGCAACTCAATGCCAAAGGCCTGAAAATCGGAATTGTAATTAGCCGGTTCAATGACTTATTCACCGGCCAATTGCTCAAGGGCGCCTTGGACTGCCTCGCGCGCCACGGAGCCGACGAAAAGAATGTCGAGGTGGTGTGGGTGCCCGGCGCGTTCGAACAACCGCTCGCGGTAAAAAAACTCGCGCAAACCAAGAAGTTTAACGCGGTACTGGCATTGGGCGCCATCATTCAGGGCGCGACGCCCCACGCCGGCCTGATCGGCACTCAAGTGGCTCGCGCATTGACCCAAATTAGTCTGGAAAGCGGCGTGCCGGTGGTGGATGGCATTGTGACGGCTGAAAATCTCGACCAAGCCATTGAACGCTGCGGCAGCAAGTCAGGCAACCGCGGCTGGTTGGCCGCCCAGACCGCCATTGAAATGGCGTCGTTGTTTCAACAATTGCCCTAGTCAGTCGCAGTTTTGTTTGTCGTGGGTGCGTCACCCGCAAAGTAGAAAGGATGCCTCATGGGAAGTCGCCACGAGGCCCGTGAATGGGCATTGCAGTTCCTGTTTCAATCGGAGTTCAACCGGGAAGAATCGCTCGCGGAAGGGTTCAAACTGTTCTGGGAACACTTGAATGAGCCCCCGGCAGGCACGGGCGGCCAACCGGCGGCCAAAGTTGACAAACAACGAACCAAGGCGCGCGAGTTCGCCGAAGAATTGGCGCGTGGGGTCATTGCTCATCACCAGGAAATTGACCCGCTGATCGCAAAATACGCGGAGAACTGGGAAATCTCCCGGATGGGAACCGTGGATCGCAATGCCATGCGCATTGCGGTTTATGAAATGCTGTATCGGCACGATATCCCCCCGGTGGTGTCCATCAACGAGGCTGTCGAATTGGCGAAGGCCTATAGCTCCGTTGAGTCTGGAAAATTTGTGAACGGCATTTTGGACCGTATCCGCAAAGGCCTTGACCGTCCCGCGCGCGATGCCAACCGTGGTTCAACACCTCCACAAGGTTAGCCGAGATGGGCTCTTGGTTCGATAGTTTGCGAAAAACCCGCGCACGATTTGCCGATGCGCTGGCCGGCATTTTCTCTTCCACACGCGCCGATCCTGCCTCAATTGAAGAACTGACCGATTTACTCATCACCGCGGATGTTCCCATGCGGTTGGTCACGGAATTGACCCACGAGTTGGAACGAACCTCCTCCCGTAAAGAACCTCTGCTGGCGACATTTGAGCGGGTGCTAGTCACTGCCTTGGGAGAGAATCCCCAGTGGAGTTGGTCCACACAACCTAAACCTGTTGTAATTTTATTGGTTGGCATCAATGGTTCCGGCAAGACCACAACGGCTGCCAAACTTGCCCGTCAAGCACAACAGGCTCATCGCAACCCATTGCTGGGCGCCGCAGATACCTTCCGGGCGGCGGGTTCTCATCAACTGAAGTTGTGGGCCGATCGTGTTGGCTGCGAATCGGTAATTGGCGCTACCGGCGCCGATGCTGCCGCCGTGGCCTATGATGCCATTGACGCCGCCGTGGCCCGCCACTGCGACACAATTATTGTGGACACCGCAGGACGGATGCACACCAAAGAGCCCTTGATGCGCGAGTTGCAAAAAGTGCGCGCCGCCATGGCCAAACGCCTGCCGGAGGCACCGCACCACACATGGGTGGTTCTGGATGCCATGCTGGGGCAAAATGCCGTGGTGCAGGCCCGGCAATTTCATGAAATCACCCCTTTGTCCGGAGTGATTGTGACCAAGCTGGACGGAAGTTCAAAAGCAGGTTTTTTGTTTGCTGTCCGCCAAGAATTGAATGTGCCCATTCTCTTTGCTGGTCTCGGCGAAGGCATGGATGATTTGGCGTCATTCGATGCCACACAATTCGTTCGCGCTTTGCTGCAAACAGAGGGTGCCACGTGAACTTGGCCTCCGATCAAGTTTGGATGCAACAAGCGCTGGCGATGGCGCGCCGGGGACTTGGCTTGACCCGCCCCAACCCGCCGGTGGGCGCGGTAATCGTCAAAAATGGCCGCAAGATCGCACAGGGTTATCATCGTCGCGCGGGGGGGCCGCACGCGGAAATCGTGGCTTTGCGACAAGCCGGTTCGGCTGCGCGTGGCGCCACTCTTTATGTGACTCTTGAGCCTTGCTCAACCCATGGGCGTACCCCCCCCTGCACGGAGGCTATTTTGCGGGCCGGTATTGCACGCGTAGTGGCCGCCACCACTGACCCTAATCCCAAACACGCGGGGCGTGGGTTGCGTTTGCTGCGCAAGGCTGGTCTGGAAGTGCGGCTTGGTGTTTGTCGTGTTGAAGCAAACACCCTCATTGCTCCTTTTGCCTGTCACATGCTGCACCACCGCCCATTTTTCACCCTAAAGCTGGGCCTTTCAGTAGATGGACGGATCGCCGACCACACCCATTCATCGCGCTGGATCACCGGCCCGGCAGCCCGCAAGGAAGTTCAAGCCCTGCGCCGTGCGGCTGATGCCATCATGGTGGGCGCGGGAACCGTTCGGCATGATAATCCCTCTTTGTGGCCACGTCCCGATGGCCAGCGCAACCCATGGCGAATCATTATCGCTGGCAAGGGCCCCCTCCCCCTTGACGCCCAGGTTTTCAACGATGAGCATGCCAAACGTACGATAGTTGCTGCTCCCCGCGGTTGGCAGCCGTCATGCGCCCAAATAATTCGCGGTAAAGGGGCCGCTGTTTTAGAGTTGCCAGCCAAGAGTCTTCTTGCCTCCTTGGCTCGGGAACTCGGCAATCTTGGAATCATGCATGTGTTGTGCGAAGGTGGCGGGATTCTTGCTGGTGATCTCCTTCAGGCTGGCCTGGTGGACGAACTCTGCATTTTCTTTTCCCCCGTGCTCATTGGCGGCCCCGTTGGCGCAATGGGCCTGGCTCAATGGAAATTAAATGTGGCCCCCCGCTTTTCGCTCCGGGAAAGCCGACGCGTTGGCCACGATCTTTTTATCCGAATGACCCCAGCCACAGCGGAGCGATAAATGTTTACCGGACTTATTCAACAAATCGGACGTTTGACCGAGATAACCTTCCAAGGCGATGCGGGGCGGCTTTCATTAATGGCCAAGTTTACAGCTCCCTTGCAGATTGGCGAGAGCATTGCCATCAATGGCGCTTGCCTGACTCTGGTGGCGCAGCAGGAAGACCTCCTCACTTTTGATGTATTGCGTGAGACATTTGAAAAGACGGGCCTACGCGGGAAGCCCAAGGGGGCCCCGCTCAACTTGGAACGGGCATTGCGAATGGGCGATCCTCTCGGTGGCCATCTGGTGAGCGGCCACGTTGACGGCATTGGCCTGCTTCAACGCATCACGGCAGCGGGTCGCGACAAGGTTCTGCAGGTTCACGCACCCGCCTTGATCAATGAGATGGTACCCAAAGGCTCAATTGCCATTGATGGAGTCAGTCTCACCCTTGTGGAAGTACGCTCGGCTGATGGCGTTTTTACGGTTCACGTCATTCCCCATACTTGGGATAATACCGCCTTTAACAGCCTGCGCCCCGGCGATCAGGTGAACTTGGAAACCGACATGCTGGGCAAGTACGTCCGGCAAGCGCTGTTCAACGCCGCCCAAAATTCCGCGGTGTCATGGGATAAATTGCGTTCCGCCGGCTTTCTACCCTGATCAGCCCATCTACAAGCTGATTTCTTCATTAAGTCCCCCGCCAAGCTCCAACGCAAAACAGCCGAGAACGAAGTTTTCAAACTGTGGGGGCGCGATAAGGAAAATCCCCCATTGTTGAATTTGTTCCATCTGCAATTCCCGCCCGCTCGGCGTCATTCGCAACTCTGCACTGGGGATCACAATTTGGTTCCAACCCTGCGTGATGGCCATTTCTCGTTGAAATCTGTCCGCATACGGCGGATTGCCACGTTGATCATCCACCCGAATAGCGCAAATAGTCGGCATGGCGTTTGGCCAGTAAATGCTGCCCCGCAAGGCGGTAATACCTCGCCAGTCACAATGGAAAACTGGCCGAAATAACCCGGGGTATTCGACCTCTTCCCCCGATGAGTTGGCCCTAAAACAGAATTTTGAGAAATCCAGCGGCTGAACCTGGCCACCTTGTTGTGTCCACCCCTGTCTGGCCCAGATAGATTGAGGGTCCAACAAAACAGGAAATGCACGCGCCTCTTGGGCCAACAGTGTGCCGATCCATAGAGGGGGGATAAGCGCAAGTCCTAGGAGTACCGCTACGCGCAGCTTCGAGTGCAACTTCGCTGTGCCGATCGCGCCTGTTGCGCCTAACAGCCCATAAAACCAATCGGACCATTCCGCAGATCGGCCAATTTTCAGTTGCCACATTTCAATCAGGCCAGCCAGAATCGCAAGGCCAAACCACAATTTCAAGCCCCTAAGTCTTGCGGGAGCGCATTGGGCAAGTTGCCACGCCAAGACTGTGAACAAAATGACATGGCTGGTCCCGCTTACCATACGCCACAAGGGACTGTCATCCGAATGCGGCAACGGCACAACAAGAGGTGCAACCATGACCACGCTGATAAGCCATGGCAACCACCTGCCCCCCGGGTGATTGGGCATGGTTATTCCTCGTAAACCATTATTCGATACCACCGGGTGCGGCGGAGATAGGACGTGCGGTCTTCAAACGTATACTTCAATTGCGAACCACCACTGGGGATCACAAAGTTGCTACGGTTGATTTGTGCCGGGCCATTGTACTTCTCATCCCAGGTCACCCATGTCTGCCCGAAATCATCAGAATATTCGACCACGTATCGTCGTCCCTGCACCCCACCCTGCCAATCAAAACGAATGCGGCCAGAAGATGGGTAGACTTTCAAATACGCCGGCGGCAACCAACGCACCAAGAAACAGGTGTCGCTCATATCCACTATGTTGGTGTTGCTTTGGCTGATTACACGCCAGCGGCCTCCGGCCGTCTGATACTCGATTCCTGCCCGCCAGATATAATATTCCTGATAGGCATTAACGTTGGTCAGGGTGGTCCAGGTTTCTCCGCAATCGCCCGACCATTGGACGGACACCATTTCATTGGTATCAAGCAAATGAGCAGACCAGACCCATGGCCACACTTGATCTTCTTGTGTTACCATCAGGGGTTGCTCATTCATCGTCCGGGCATACAATTCGATATCAATTGAACCTTTGCTCGCCTGTACTGTATTTCCATACATTCCTATATTGATGCGTTGTCCATTGTCCTCAGGCTCTTGGCTGTAATCTGCGGCAGGATTGCCATGATCCACGGCCCAAGAAGTTATGCCGTCGGTTGTCCAGCCGGAGTCCGTCCAGCGACCATATTCCGACAATGGATGGAAATCGCCTAAATCCAAATTGGCCAGATCGGCATTGGTGATGGCGCTGCGGAAGTCGCGATTCATTTCCAACTGCCACCGGCGCAGATCATTGGTTGCGCCAGCAAAGAACCCGCTGCCGGATTCTTCGTCACCAAAGTCATACAAGTTGTAATCCAAGATTGCTTGTGCCAGCAGTGACGTAGCCGAACCGATTGCATAGGCATAGGATCCAGGAGCGGGAATAAAGATATTATTCCGCAGGGTGACAACTTCGGTGTTGCCCAGTTGAATCCCCGCCAGAGACGTATTGACGAATGTGAGGTTTTCCAAAATGGATGTGCGGGTGTTGCTCAAGCTAATGCCCATTTCGGCATTCCAAAAACCAGAATTACGAATGTCCGTATTTCTTGTCCCCAGCGCCTGAATACCAATGCCAACATCATGCAGGACAAGGCCGGATGCCCTGACCCCCACATTGGATTCCAACCCGATGGCCCTGTTGACGCCGCTGATTGAAAAATCTGTCAGCCGGATGTGCGATGCCTTCACATCCAGACCCATCGCTGGGTAGTTCGTCTGCCCCAATCGCACGAGTTGGGTGGCATAGGGGTCATTCGTGTTGCCACGGATCACAACATCGGCAGTTTGGTTGCCACTACGCGACCAGATTACCTTCACATCGGATGTGCTGGCATAGGTTCCGGTGTCAACATAGACCGTATCGCCGCCTTCCAAGTCATAGGCATCCAGAATGGCCTGCAATGTTGCTTTCGGCGCCGAGTTGCTCAAGCCGCTGTTGGAATCACTGCCTACTGCCGTGCAGTAGAGATCACCCAACAAGCTGGAGTCGTTTACAAAGAACTTATGAGTGTGATTACGCAACTGGAAGGGATGATCGGTTTGATCCGATGTCCCGGAGGCATCCTCGGCGACAACGCGCCAATAAGCGGCAAAGCTATCCGGGAAACCAGTCGTGTCCCACGGATATGATTCATCAGTTGCGTTTACCCCCGTAGCAATGGTGTGCCAAGCACTGCCATCATAGTATTCCAAAGAGACGGTCTTGCCACTGGCATTGCCGGCCAACCAGCGCAGGGTCACGTTGCTTCCCTTCAATACTCCGCCATCGTTTTGGGTCACGGCAGTCAGCCAGAAATTCGTAATACTCTTGCTGGCCTCAAGAGTACGTCCATAGGCGCCAAGGTTGGGGCGGTAGCCATGGGGACCGATTTCGTCGCCTGTTCCGATTTGCGGATTGCCTGCGTCAATGGCCGGCGAGTGCTGTGGGTCAATGTCCCAATCCTTAAAAATCGGGCTCCACCGACCCATCTTGGAATTCAAGTGGAAGTCGCCAGCAGCTTCATTTTGGAATAGTGGCTCAATGGCCAAGCTGTTTGCATCGCGGCCCGAAGCGGCCTGCCAATAACCCAGTGTTTCCCATCGGCCCTCCTTGATCCCCACCCAGGCAGAATCGCGAGCCACAAAGTTGTTCCAGTCTGAAATCAATCCGCCATCGTGCCAGGCCAACACGCTATTGCTGTCACTTCCGCCAGCGACGAGAATATTGTGCCCCAACCGAAGGGTTCCTGCACCCAGTTTACCTACGGCCGTACCGCGAGTCGCAACCACTGTCGAATTGGAGACAGTAGCCCCAAGCGCATTTACAACCAAGGCAGTGGTCAAGTTATTTGTCGTGAACACGACCGAATTGAGCAAGGTAATATTGGTGCCCACCAGTGAGGCTTGTCCCCAACGCTGCTCCATGCGTTCGATTCGGTTATTGCTTCCTGAAAACGATAAGTTGCCCCGATCAAGCTGCAGCTTTTTGAATACAGCATTTTCGCCGTTAATCGTCACCGTGCCGTTGGTCACCCAGAGATTACTGGCAGTAATGGAGTCACCCAAAAATCGAACCGATTCGCCAACGAAGCCCAAGTCGCGGATATCTATGTGATTGGCTTCCATGAACATGAATGCCCCAGCAGTAAATCGATTGGTGGCCACGATCCAACTCCCCGCAGGATTAGTACTCCCGCGAACAATGACGGGGGTATTGGTCGTGCCACCGTCGGACACCTGCCAAATAATTGGACGATTGGTGTCGGTCATGTAATGGATTCCCGTGTCAATCAAAACCATATCCCCCGGTTCGATATCAATATCCTCCAGCAGCGCATTAACGGTCAGCTTGGGTGCCCGAGCGTAATATCCGGGATTAGTGTCGCTGCCAATCGCAGTCGTATAGACATCGTTGACCGTGCTCAAATCATTCACGTAATACTTGAAGGGGCTGTTTCGGAGGCCAAACGGCCGGTCGGTTGCGTCCCACACATTGGTGTCATTGAGCAGGAAAATTCGCCAATACTCTGCCGGGCTCGACGTCCAGCGCTCGGTGCCATCCACGTTGCGGAGGTCGCTCTGCCAATAGAATGCACCATCGCTTACGGTAGCCTCGCCGATTTTCAACCAATTGCCATCGTACGAATATTCCAACTGAACTTTGGTATTGGTCGGAATTAAGGAACTATAGCCCCAAGTAAGTACAGTATCACCAAAAAGGATACCGCCCGACATTGCTGTAATCGCTTGCAGCCAGCGATTAGTATTGCTCTTGCTCGCCTCTGCCGTGTTGCCATAGAGGCCGATATTCCGCCTGGTGCCGTTCGGTGCCGGCTCGCTCGTCCAGCCCGTAGTCGGTGCCCCCATGTCAATCAAAGGAGAAAATACTGGTTGGCCATTAACTGGCGGATCCTGCACCCATCCCACGCCAAGCTGATAACGACCGGCAGAGCTCTTAAGATGGAAGTCGCCAGTTGCCGCGTCGGCAAACAAAGGATCGGTGTGCAAGGAATAGCGGTCAATAGGCGCCTTGGCCCTGACCCACTGAGGTAAAGATTCATACTGCACGCCATCAATCGAAGCCATTTGGGCCCCATTGGTGAGAAAATAGGCGTTATAATTAGCCTGGATAGTGATGTTCGTTGGCGACTCATAACAATAGCTCGCCAGTCCGAAAGCACTCACTACGGAATTGGTGATCCCCAAATCAGCGCCCGAGCCCAAAGAGACGGCAGATGCTGCATTGGACCACAAAACGCAACTTTCGATCATCGCCTTGCCTTGAGCGAGAGAAATCGCACTTGCCGTGCCATGGCGAATGGATACACGGCGCAGGGTAATATCCTGCGATTTATTAAGCACCACGCCGCTTCCAAATGATTCTTGGATATCCAAAGACTCAAGAACACAGCGCGAAGATTGTTCCGCAACAGATACGCCGTTGGTGAACCCTTTGATTCGAATGTTGGCCAAGCGTACATCATGTGCCCCATAGAATTCAAACGCCGGAGCACGCATGTTAATCCCGGCTTGCACCAGAGTCCCGCCTGCAGCCAGATTGGTGCTGCCAAGTATCAGCACTTGATTGGTGCCGCTGCCGCTAGCTTTGGGCGAAATGAATACTTGGTTCGTTAGGGTATACGAACCGGTATCTACTCGAATACTGTCGCCACCCACCAGGCGATATTGTTCGAGAATGCTTTGGATCGTATCGCGAGGGCTATCCGCGCGGTAACCCAAATTTGTCTTGGCACCGGGAGCTGTTGTGTAAATGTCACCCGTCGTGTCGGTATCGTTTACATAATAAATCAACGGGGTCGGTCTGAAGGTAAAGGGCACCGTTGTTGTCCCGATAATGTTTGTATCAGTCATCAGGAAAATCCGCCACAGGGCCAGTGGCGACGGCGGGTCTGCGCTATACCACATATATGGTTGTGATCCAACCGGAATACCATTGGCCACAAAGAGCCACGTCGCTCCGCCATCAGGGGAATATTCAATCTGCACTAAATTGGTGGGACTAATCCCTCGTGACAACCAATACAAGGGCTGGCCGTATGGCGCCACGCCGCCGTCCTTCAGGGTGATGGGTAGGAGCGCGGGGTGGTTGGTGTCACTCCGTGACGCTTGTGCGGTGCCACCGTAGGCACCTAAATTGATTCTACCACCATTAGGTGCCGGTTCATTTGTAAAGTTGGAAGTTGGATTGCCCGCATCAATAGCCCAAGAAGTGTTCGTGGAGATTGCCCAAGTTCCGTTGCTATAATATCCCCCGGTGCTTTGCAGGTGGAAATCACCAGCAGCAGGATTCACGAAAAGAGGATCAATCACCACGCTGTGGGTGTCTTTGTTTTTTGTCTGCCACTCCGACAGGTTTTTATAATCTATTTTTTCGGATAAATTGGAACACAACACCCCATTCGGCGGGAAGAAATACAGATTAAAATCGCCGCCGATGCTGGCTGACTGTGCGCTCTCTACGAAGATCGCACTAGCATTAGTTGTAACCACAATACTATTTACAAGAGTCAAACCTTTATCAGTGCTTATTCCGCCTCCCCGATTCCCATAAATTGTCGCATTGATTATCGTTTCGCCGCCCTTGCTCCCTGCGCTGGCATAGGCACTGCCACCATTCCGCCATATTCGCGCATTTTGTATCGTGATGTTCGCCGAACCACTGACATAAAGCCCGTTGGTTTGATTATCCCAAAGTTCCATGCCAATCAGGACAACATTGTCGGCATTATTAATTGAGATGCCGTGCTGCGCCTGCGTGACGCGGATATCCTGAAGGCGGATATTGCGTGTATTTTGAATAGCGAATAGCTTGTTCTCGACACCTTGAAAAACTGCCCCGCCCGCACTAATATTTGTGCTCCCATAAATTCGTACAGGCATGGAAGTCGTCCCTTGATGGCGCTCGTTGATCAAAATCGGTTTCGATAAGGGATATGTGCCGGTGTCTACATAAATTATGTCACCTGGTCCGACTGGATAGTTCGCCAGTAAATCAGCCAAGCTATTCAAGGGTTGTGCGGCATTTGTGCCATACGGTGTCCCTGCACTAAATGGCAAGCCGGGCCCTGAGCACCATACATCGCCGTTTGTAGAATTGTCGTTGATGTAAAAGGTTTTCGTTCCTGGCGGGTTGTGGGGAATGGGCACATCCGTGACATCCCAGATATTGGTGTTGCCTTGGTACATGACTCGCCATTGCATTCCCAAACTTAGGGGCAGCCCACTTAAATCCCAAAGAAACTCGCGTGTGGCAGCGGGAACATTACTGGCGATTGGCTTCCACGTAACTTCATAGTCTGGAGAATAATCCAATCGGACCAGCGCGCCGTCCGGCAATCCACCAAATGTCCAGTACAACAGAGCTTCACCCGATAAGATTCCTTCTGCATTGTAGGAGATGGCCTGAACCCATGGCGGATTGGTTTGGCTCATGGATGCCTGTGCCGTATTGCCGTAGGCGCCAATGTTAATCATTCCACCATTTGGCTCCGGCTCACGATCCGCAGCATAATCTGGCGCCCCAGCATCAATCAGTGGTGAACGAACGGCATCATTCGTCCAGGTTTGTGACGCGGGGATAAAGCGACCTTTGGTGCTCTTGGGGTGGAAATCACCGGTTATTTCGTCGGCAAAGGCAGGTTCCAAGCTGTACGTGGCTGTCATCGAATGGCGATCAGAGCCGACTCTCTTGCTCCAAGTTGGCAGATCATTAAAATAGTCACTGCCACCCACTTGCAGGGCTTGTTCCGCAATGAGCGCCCCATTCCACCGGGCATAGCTATTGTAATCCCCCCTGAACCCACCGCCACCAATACTGGATGAAATCCCGTAGTTATAAATACGCCCATTGGGTCCGGAGGCATAAAGCACACTATTGGTAATCTGCAATGAACCGCTACCGACAGTAATCCCCGAATAACTGCCCCATAGCACACTGTTTTCAACACACAGATCCCCCTTGTTAAGAGCAATAGCTATCCCCCCCGTGGGGCTGGCATTTTTCCATAGCACCGAGCGAATCATCCGAGTCTCTTCACAGTCGTCAATAGTCAATCCGGTGATACGGTTATTTTCGACGCGCACACCATCCAATTCCAGTCCAATGGTTTTATATGCGGATATCCCAGTCTGTGCATTACGGATGGTCAGGTCTTTCAGGCGGATATTAACCGCGTAGTCCAAAGCAAAGACCTGCGGAGCTGAAAACGATGGCGCGATAAAGATGGTCGGGGCTACAGGGTTGGTACTGCCCTGGACGGTAATGAAATAATTGGTTCCATTCGCGCTATGCCCGGAGTCTTTTTCATTAATCTTTATCGGAGGGCTTCCTGCTAGGTAGGTACCGGCATCAACATAGATGACATCGGATGCCGCTAAATCATAAGAATCAAAGATGGCCTGCAAACTGGCTTTTGGTGTTTCTGGTGTCAGCCCATCGTTGATATCATCGCCAATGGCGGTGCAATACACATCCCCCGTCATATTTGTATCGTTTACGTAAAATGGAATCATGCCGCCATTCTTCAGCATAAACGGGCCCGCTTGATCCCGGATGGAATAGTCATCCAACGACGTAATGCGCCACCATGCCCGAGCAGAGCGGCCGTAAGGCACACTATTCCATTCGTAGGAGCCGGTTTCCGCTGGCCAGCCGCTGACAATATTGGACCAGGTCACACCACCATCTGACGAATATTCCAGTTGCACACTGTGATTAGTGGCCGCCCCGATTGCGGACCATTTCAAATCAATCACATCCTCCACCTGGCCGCCTTCCGTGGGGAAAACGCAGGTTAATATCCCATTAGAGGGTGTCTTACTCGCTTCGGCTGTGCCACCGTAAAGGCCAATGTTCACCCGTGTGCCGTTGGGCAGGGGCTCCATGGTCCACCCCATGGATCTGGGATCCCCGGCATCAATCAGTGGAGAAGATGTTGGATCAGTCACCCAGCCCGTCCCAGGTTGGTAGCGGCCTCCTGCACTGCGCAAATGAAAATCATAGCCCGGGTCTGCCAACAAGGGGTCTTGAGTCAAGGAATGCGTATCCACGCCCAAACTCCCGGACCATTTAGAGAGAAAGGCGTAGACATTGGTCCGCGCACTGCTACTCTCTCCGGTCTGCAACGCGCCGACAGCGGCACCGAGATGCCCCACAAATAAATTATTGTAGTCCCCCGCGTAGCCGGTCAGGGGCTTATCGGAATGCCAATACACTCCGTATGAGTTGGCAATCGTGGCACCAACAATACTGTTGGACATTCGCGCATATCCTAAAGCCAGGTAACAACCCACGCGGTTCGCCCACAATGCGCACGATTGAATATTCACGGTGCCCATTTCGTTAGCCGACCATAAAACACCGGCATTTTGATTGGCCACAAACGCAGAATTACGCACCTGAACATTCGATGAATTGACAGACGAAATACCGTTTATGCAATTGCGTATCTCCAACCATTCGGCGGCAATCATGCGGCTATTTTGAACAGACAAGCCATTGGATGCATTCAATATTCCAAGGTGAGCCAAGCGAATGCCATATGTATTGGTCAACTGGAACGCATTAATCGTCGGATCAGTCAAGATCACACGGCTGCCGCCCGAAACCGCGTTGGTGCTCCCGACCACGCTCACCTGTTGGGCTTGAATTTGGGTAAAAGCACCCGCATCTAGTTCGCCGAACACGGTTGGCTGCGACAAGCTATACGTACCGGTATCCACATAAATGGTATCACCGGGCTCCAAGTTATAGGTGTCAACAATTTCTGCGACCCACCGTTTAGGACTATCTGGCGAAATGCCGGTATTCGTTGAGTTGCCTAATTCGGTGCAGTAGACATCGCCATCAGCGTGATCGTCATTAACGTAATAGGTAATAGCGCTGTGATGAATCACAAAAGGCCGCGCACTGATTGCCGTCACCATCGGCTCATCCAGATCCGTAACTTTCCACCGGCCAAGTGGCGAGGATGCCAAACTTGAGCTGTTCCATTTAACACCGCCGAGTGTGGCTGACACACTAGGGACTACCAAATGCCAAGTCTCCCCGTCGTCATTTGAGACCTCCACCCGCACCGTGTGCCCGGTCGCCATCCCAGTAGCTAACCAATTCAAGGCAACAGGCCCGGTAACAACACCACCGTGATTAAGCGTAAGTAAACATAAAGCTGAATTTGTTTCAGACTTTGATGCCAAAGAGGTCCCGCCATAAAGGCCAACATTAAGTCGCTGTCCATTGGGTGCGGGCTCATTGGTCCACGTTTTTGCGCTTGGCTCACCCATATCAATCAGCGGTGAAGTTTGCGCATCATTGGTCCATGACCCGGCAATCGGATTCCAGCGGCCAGCCCGGCTCTTTAAATGGAAGATTCGATTCGACGGATTAACGAGGAGTGGATCGCCATCATAGGAGTGAAGGTCATTACTAGAACTGGTAGCCCAAGCGCCAACGGTCTCATAGACCAAAGGATAACGGCTCCGATCCCCTCCCTGCATCCGCCGCGCCACCCGTCCATGTGTGCCGAGCCATAAAGCGTTATAATCTGCCACCAAATTGGCTGTATCCGCCAAATCGTATATGTAATTTTCCCCGGTAATGTTCATGATGTTATTCATTACAGTGGCCCGGTGTAGTTCAGAGATTTTAATTGCGCTCTGGCCAAGATTCCACAACACGTTATTATTTATGACCGGAAATACTGTATTAGTAGATCTGTCCCAATTGTCTACAACCACTCCAGTGTTGGCATCCACCACTACGCAATGTTCCACGCGCAAGTTGTTTCCCGAGTTCAAGCGCACACCGACGTCGCCCCCCCCCACCGCGCACCATTCCAAAGCAACATCCCGCGCCTGATTGAGAGCAAAGGCGGTTCGTGTGGTGTTGGAAACCACGATATTGCGTAAAACCACCCCAATGACATAATCTGCCTGCAGCCCCACACTATTGTAATTTCGCTGCAGTACCGTGCCGCCCATCAATGAAGACGTACTTCCTTGGAAAACAACGGGAGGGACGTTTAACGCACCCGCGGAGTCGGCCTGGGTGATTCGCCACGGATCCACACCCGTGGCATAAACTCCGGTGTCAATGTAAACAACATCACCACTTTCCAGATCGTATTTGGCCAAGAGTGCATTGAGATCAGCCATTGGCGCATTGCTCGATAGCCCGCTATTTGCGCCCTGGCCGATGGCCGTACAATACACATCACCGATCGTGCTGCCGTCATTGACATAAAAATAGAACGGTGCATTGCGCACGGAGAATACCTTGTCACTTTGGGTACTGCTGCCATCACTACCTTCAATTTTAAGTTTGGCCTGAACCGATTGTTCGCTCGCCGTTGAGTCCCAGTTCCACACGCCAGAGTTGGCCGCAAGCCCATTGGTTAACAATGACCATGTTCCCCCTCCATCCGCTGAATAGTAAATGGAAATGGTGCCGTTAGTGATCTGACCCCGGGCATTCCATTGAATCGGCACGTTGTTGCCAGAAGCGCGCCCGCCATCATTGAACGTAATGAGTGTCAAGGCGCTATTGGTTGGGGTTTTGGAAGCTTGTGCCGTGTTGCCATAACGCCCGATGTTAACTCGTGCCCCATTCGGCTCGGGTTCTGTGCAGGCGAGGCTCGGCGTGCCGGCATCAATCAGGGGTGAGGTCACAGCATCATTTGTCCATTGATTTGCGGCGGGGACCCAGCGGCCAGCGGAGCTCATTAAGTGGAAATCGCCGGCGGCGGCATCAACAAACAGTGGGGAGTGCGACAAAGAATGTGAATCATAAAACCCATTGGTGCCCACCCAACTCCCGACAGAATCATATTCGCGAGCAAAGCCACCTGTATAGGAAAGTGCCGCCAAACCACCATTGCCCAAGTAAATATTGTTGTAGTCAGAAACCAGGGTTCCATTTAACAGATAAGCCGGAACTCGAATTCCGAAAGAACCAATAATACAATTGCTGATCGTTGTGTAAGCGTCATTGTAAGCTGAGTTTGCCCCGCCTTGTTGCAACTGATTATTTACGACAACCTGAGCGGACACATTGGACCACACGACGCCAAATTCCAATGTTGTCCCGTAAGAGGCCTCGCAAACCACGCCATTCGTTTGCGCCCCAGTGACAGCAAAGTTCCGTACCAGAATATTGGAGCTTTGTGAGATCGTAATTCCGCTACCTACATTGCCCAATATATCAACATTCTGCAGGCTGATATCCTCAGAGGCGGAAACCATTGCGGCACCCGCCATCATGTTTTCAAATCGTAAATGTTCCAGCTTAAGTCCGCGTGTATTCACCAAGTTCAGGCCATTTTGGGTAAAGACAGACCCCGCAGCGTTGGTACTACCCCGAATCACCACGGGCTCGGCTATTTCACCGCGGTCCATATATCCAATGATGACCGGGGTGGAGTTGGTATATATCCCCGTATCAATGAGAATCAAGTCCCCAGGCCTAACGTCGTAAGTTGTCAAGACTGCTGCCAAGGAAGGCAAGGGTGATGACGGATGCAACCCCGAATTGGTTATCGCACCAATCGCGGTTGTATAGATATCGCCATTGGTTGCCGCGTCATTGACATAGAAAGTCCAAGGGGCATTGCGCACCATGAAATCTCTTTCTGATGCGGTCACCCACGTACTTTGACTTTGACTTTGGACACGCCAACGACAGGCCGTGAGCGGAGGCAAGCTGGTCGTGTCCCATTCATGGAAACCGACCAACCCAGTGCTGACGCCGATATTCTGCCACGATGCGCCACTATTGGTTGAAAGTTGTACATTCACACGATGGCTGGGATTGGTTACCGCCCCGCGGGCGATCCAGCGTAGTCTTTGAGTGCCGCTGGCCGTACCCCCTTGATTGAGCGTTAAGAGCACAAAACTCCCATTGGTAGGCGACCGACTTGCCGCAGGAGTCCCGCCATATATGCCAATATTGGCCCGGCTGCCATTGGGCTCTCCTTCGGCGGCCCAAGGCAAGGCGGGATCTGCGGAATCAATCAGCGGCGACGTTTCCGCATCCAGCACATAGTCCTGAGTCGTGGGATCGTAGCGTCCAGCCTGACTGCGTGGATACAAATTGCCTGTCACCAAATTAGCAAATAACGGGTCGGCCATAAATGAGTTCGATTGGCCTTGTGTCCATTCCTGCCATTCAGTCAGATCACGAAACTGAATAGTTTGCACGCCAAATACGCTCCCTCCCCGAGGAGTCTTGGCAAAAATAGTATTGGCATGGGGCTGATGAAAGAGATTGTAGTCACCCGCCACGGTTCCGGCGCCAAGTCGGAAAATTTCGTGAGCGGGGCTGTTGGCAATCAAGGCGCTGTTGCTAACATATAAGCAGCCGGACTCGACTCCGATCAACGTGCCTGTTGTCAACGCAATCCCATTGCTGGCAGGCAACGGTGACAACACGCCCTGACTCCAGAAGTTTGTGACCGGCGCAATTTGCTGGGACATAATCGGAGCCATATAAAACCCGGTTTGTGAAAAATTCAGCGCCGCACAGCGGATGAATTCGTTCTCCCCGGACTGTACACTGATGACAAATGCATTGACCGCCGCATTCATGGAACGGACCCCAACAAACCGATTTGAGCTTGACCGGTTCAGAACCAAGCCTTGACTCCCGCCATGCAGGCGGATATCGCGCAGTTCGATATTGCTTGAATTCAAAATTTCCAAGATTGTGCCGGATGCATTTGTGAAGACAGTTCCTCCCGCCGCCTCGTTTGTACTGCCTTGAATGATCAGGCGGTTGGTTGGGGCTATCGCCGAGATGGCAATGGTCAATGGTGCGGTGCGTGGGTACACACCAGTATCAACATACACCGTGTCGCCATGTTCCACTTTGTAGCGGCTGAGCAAGGTTGCCAGCGAGTTCAACGGCGCTGCCGCGCTTAAACCCGAATTGGTCGCACGTCCCGGGCCGGTGCAATACACGTCCCCGACAGTGCTGTTGTCGTTAACATAATACGCTACCGGGTCATTTTTGATGGCGAAGAGCGTCTCGGTTTGTCCACACACGGAACTATTGGTTGTGCATACGCGCCAAACCCCTTGCGCAGTACTTAGGTAATTGGTGGTTGCCCAGGGTAAGCCGGTTCCACCCATGTCGGCATACACATTGGTGGCAATATTGGACCATGTCGCCCCCCCATCGGCAGAAAACTGGACATTAACGGGGGCGTTATTCGAGACACCATTCCAAGACCAATACAGATTTACCGTGCCCCGCAGAGTGCCACCATCAGATACGGTAATCGGAACCAACGCACCGCCGCCAAGGCTCTTACTTGCCTCGCCAGTATTCCCATGCAGTCCAATGTTGATTCGACTCCCGTTGGGGCTGGGCTCATTGGTAAAGGCGAAAGCGGGGGCCCCCATGTCAATCAGGCGGGAGGTGGACGTATCATTCGTCCAACTACCGTTAATCGGATTGTATCTCCCATACTCGCTTAACAGATGGAAATCGTACGTCCCGGCATTCGCAAAAAGAGGCTCATACCCCAAGCTCCGCGAATCATTGGAAAAACTGGTGCGGATTTGCCAGTCAATCAAGAAGCGATCTGGCAGTCGGTCCTCGTTCCCGGACACAAAGGCGCCATCCGTTGCGCGGATATTGTTATAATCGGAAGACAAGGTGCCCCCGCCCCCCCAATATACATAGCGGCGGTCGCCACTCGCCAATATAATGCTGTTTTTAACGTCCAAGTCACCGCCCTTGCGCAGAATGGCCGCGTAATCATTATTCCGCAATAAGCTGTTGTGAACTCGGATAGTTGAGCCTGTTAAAGTTTGGAGGCCCGCCGTCAAGCTGTTCTCGATAATGGAATGTGAAACCGTCAGGTCTGCGCCAGACCCAGCGAAAATACCGTTCGTCACGCAATGGCTCACGCGCCCTTTGTTCCACAAAATTCCCTGACTGTTTTGTTCATAAATCCCGATAAAGGCATTGGAAACCACCAGCCCAGAAAATTCAATTCCGCGGGCATTTACCAACTGAATGACATAGCTTCCTGAGCCCCGGCTCGTTCGCGCCAAAATGGCACCGGTATAGGGCTTATTCAACGGGCCGGTCACGCGGATGGGCTGGCTGGTGGTGCCGGAATTTTTCAGGCTGATCGAAATCGCAGCGGGTTCCAGATAGACCGCCGGATCCACCCAAATGCTATCGCCAGGCTCAAGGTCAAATCGTTCAAACACGACGCGCAACGAATCCAGCGGCGCGTTTGATGTGGCCATCCAATTGTCCGGCCGACCGGCTGCCGTCGTGTACACGGCCTCGTTGGTATAAATGCCATTCACATACAGATTCAAGGGTTGGTTGCGGATAGCAAAGAAGTTGGAAGAGCCACTCCAAACATTGGTTCGTTGCAGGCCGGTCACCCGCCACACCCCCGCGGGTGTGTCTGGCAAGTCGGCCACGTTCCAAGTAGCCTCGCCATTGGTCGCAGCCACCCCGGAGGCCACCGTTTGGGTCCAGGAGCGCCCGCCATCAACCGACACCTCCACCTTGACTGTTTCATTGGATAACTCGCCACCCGCAATCCATCGCAATGTGAAGGTTCCATTGGTTACATAGCCGGCATCACCAAAGGAAATAGCTTTCAGCCATGGACTGACTCGGGCACTACTTGCCTGCGCGCTCCCGCCGAAAACACCAATATTCACACGCCCACCATTCGGGGCCGGCTCCGCAGAGAAATCGCTGGCTGGGTTGCCGGCATCCAGCAGTGGCGAAGACACCGGGTCTGTGGTCCGTTGGCCATTGGGCATAATTCGACCCAACGCTTGTTCGGTTAGCAAATGGTAATCAAACGCATCCGGATCCGCCATGAGAGGATTGTTGGCGATGCTATGCACGTCTTGGTCGTTGGCCAGGTACTGCCATGCCACCAGGCTATCTGCGCGCGCACCCGTTGTCCGGTTGATCCCCACCCGCGTATTCGGCCCAGCATGGATTCCGTTATAATCCATGGTGACTGTGGGGGAATTGCTCGGCACAGAGTACAGGGCGGCGCCGAAATTGGTGGATGCCAAAATACTGTTTTCCAACAGCAGCCCGACCTGAGTGCCGAGATAAACCGCATTATTCGTGTTCTGCCAAAACAAGCTGTGGTTCACGACTATGTTTGTGGCCTGTTGTAAGGAGATTCCGATTCCTCCGCCATGTGCCACACACCGGGTCACAGTGACGGAACGCGCATTGTTGGCCAGCTCAAATGCGGTTTGTCCGGCCCCGCGCACCTCCACGCCTTCCAGCCTGATGTTCAGAGCATTGGATACCATTACGCCCCGCGAAGCATTACTGACCACTATATCTCGCAAAATAATGTTGGATGCCGCACCCGAAATATTAAACGCCAGCGGCCGTTGCGGAATGGCTGGTGACCTGAACAGGCTGCCGCCGGCGAGACGATTGGTGCTGCCGATGATGAATACAGGGTTCGTTGCGCCGCCGGAGTCTTGCGCGGTAATCAGCACGGTATTTGTGGCAGTATAAACACCCGTATCAATATAGACCCGGTCTCCTGGGCCAATTTTATACGTATTGATCAACGTATGCAGCGATTGCATGGGCGCGCCGGGACTTACGCCCAAGTTGCTGTCGCTCCCCGGCGCAGTGCAATAGACATCGCCATTGGTCGAGGCATCGTTCACATAAAACGCATAGGCCCCATTCCGGTAGTTAAAGTTCGTGGGCGACTGGCTGCTGACGCTTGGGGTGGCGTTGTCCAGCGTGACTTTCCACATGGCGTACAAGGCGGAATAGTCGTTTGAAGAAGTGTTTTGATAGAAATAGGCGCCGTTGGTGGCCATCTGGTTAGTGGCCAGCGTCTCCCAGCTCACCCCATTATCCCGCGAAAGCCACAACGTCACCGTTGCGCTGGGATCAAAGTTCGCTCCATTCCACCGCAGCCATGATCCCGCTTGCGCATCAAGAGTGCCCCCGTCCGTATAGCTGCGGATTTGCAGCCAGGCATTCGTCCGGCTTTTGCTGGCTTGGGCCGTGTTTCCGTGCAAACCGACATTCAAGCGTGAGCCGTTGGGGACCGGTTCATTGGTATAAATCGCGCTGGGATCGCCCAAGTCAATGCCGGGGGAATGCACAGCATCATTGGTCTCAAAAAGGCCGGTGGCCGGGTTATACCGTCCCATCACGCTCTTAAGATGGAAGTCCCCCCCCGCAGCATTGGCAAAGACGGGGTCCGCATAAAGACTATTGGTCCAATATCCTGCATTTTGGAAATCAGTAAAGGCCTGATAGCTCAGCCCCACGCCTACGTTCCAAACCAGATTGAAATCGCCCGGAATAATCTGACTTCCAAACAAGGTGGTCCCGTTGCCCAGAATGCTGTTGGATACCGAAAGCGTTGCGTTGGTGGGTGCGAAAACCAACGTAGGACTGCCCCACATGACGCCATTTCGCCACACATTCGCCCCGCTCCCACTGCCGTTAAAGGCCCGCTGTGTGTTATCCGCCGCCACGCAATTCTCAAAAGTGTGCGCGGCACCATTGATGACAACACCATGCGTGTTACCAATAAACTGCAACCCGCGCAGGACAATATTGCTCACCCCGCCATTCAGACCGGCGGCTCCGCCAGTCAGCTTCAGGTTTTCAATCTCCAAATAGCTTGCACCGGCGAGGTCCAGCACATTAGCCCCTATGTTCCCGCGATTGAAAACGGAGCCTTTCGGACTGCCGATGATTTTGACCGGCTTGCCGGCCACCCCCGAATCAAAACCGCCAATAGTAATCGTCACATTCGTCGCATAATCACCCGTGTCCACGTACACGGTATCGCCTCCGCGCAACTGATAACGGTTCACTACCGACTGCAAGCTGCGCAGCGGCCGCGATGACGCCGCGCCGTCATTGGTGGAACTCCCCAGTGCGGAACAGTACACATCGTTATCGGTGCTATTGTCATTCACGTAAAAATTGAACACCACATTGGTGGAGCGCCGCACGCTGAACACCTTGGCATTGGTCGAGGCCACCCCCGAGTTGGTATGCACCACGCGCCATAACACGGCCGGATAGTCAAAATCAGGCGCCCAAGTGTAGCTCTCATTTGTTGCCGTCACCCCGGTGGCAATACTCTCCCAACTCACCCCATTGTTCGTCGTGTACTGCAAATTGACTGTGGCATTGGTCCCCAGATTCCCCCCCACCCACTCCACGCGGCTCGTCCCAATCAGTGTGCCCCCGTCATTGAACGACATTGCAAAAAGCCACTCATCCGTCCGGCTCTTGCTCGCCTCCGCCGTCCCGCCGTATAGCCCGATGTTCACCCGCCCGCCGTTCGGACTGGGCTCATCGGTGTAGGATGCTGCCCAGCCCGACATTCCGCTTCCCATTGCGCATAACAACGTAAATCCCGCCACCCAAATTCGTGATTTCATTCTGCCAGCCTCGCAACAACGCGGGAAAGGACACAATTCCATCCAGCGCTTAATTTGAATATAATATATGTCTCGCCCAACTGGCAAGTCTTCCCAAGCCACTTTCTACATCAATTGCGACGGGGTAATTTGGCCGAACCTCGCGTCCGGCGGAACCGATTCTGTTGGGTTGGAATCGGCTACGCTTCCTGAAAAGGTTCAATTGGACTTCCGCTGTCATTCAGATTCATCCCGAACGCGGCCAGCCTCCTTCACCTCATCTGGTGGAGCCCCAGATCCCGTGACTCTTCCCCTTCCTCCCCAGTTGCCTCCGCCATGCTTGCCATTCGACTGAATTTATGCACCATTTGGGCATCATGAATTCCAAACACAAAACGGCCATCGTGGTGGGTGCCGGATATTTCGGCTCCGTCATGGCGGAGCGGATTGCCAACGAATTGGGCTGGAAAGTATTGCTGCTTGAAAAGCGGAATCACGTCGGCGGCAATTCCTGGTCGGAGCCTGATTCGGAAACCGGCATCGAAGTCCACACGTACGGACCCCATATTTTCCACACATCTCACGAACAAGTCTGGAATTACGTCAACCGTTTCGCAACGTTCAACGGCTATCGGCATACGGTCTGGGCCACGCGCAATGGAAAAGTCTACCCCCTGCCTTTCGGATTGGCCGCCATCAATCTCTTGCTGAATCGCCGCTTGTCGCCGACCGATGCTCGAAAATGGGTCGAAACGGAGGCCGCAAAGGCCGGAATTTCCACCCCCCGAAATCTCGAAGAAAAGGCGCTATCCCTTATTGGCCGCCCCCTCTACGAAGCCTTCGTGAAGGAATACACGGAAAAGCACTGGGGCATGCAAGCCGCGGAATTGCCGGCAAGCATCATCACCCGCCTGCCGGTTCGCTTCACGTACAATGTCGGCTACTACAACGATCTCTGGCAGGGAATCCCCCTCGATGGATATGGCGCTCTATTTCGTAAGATGCTGGCCAATCCGCAGATCGAGGTCCGCTTGAACTCCGATTTTTTCGCCGTCCGCGACTCCCTCCCCCCCTGCGATCTGCTGGTTTATACCGGACCCGTTGACCAGTTTTTCCATTTCAAACACGGGCGCTTGCAATGGCGCTCCGTGCGGTTTGAAAAGGTGGTTCTGAACACGGCAGACTTCCAAGGAACATCGGTCATGAACGAGTGCGACGGTTCCGTTCCCTACACGCGCACCCATGAATTCAAACACTTCACTCCCGACCGGACTTTCGAGAAAACGATCGTTTTTCGCGAATATTCCTATGCGCCGCAACCGGGAGACGACTTGTATTATCCCATCCGCACAACCGCCGATCTCGCCATTCATGCCAAGTATCGGGCGGAAGCCGAACAGCACCCGGAAGTTTTGTTTGGCGGACGTCTCGGCGCCTACGCCTATCTCGACATGGACCATGCCATCGGCAGCGCTCTAGCGGCGTTTGCACAACTCAAGGCCAATCTGTCAGCCGGTGTCGCGCCGAGCCACCAAGCGACAAGATGAGAAACGCCTCCTCTGACCGCGCCCACCCCGGCCATTGCCGACAGTTGCCGGTCCACTTTACCCGGCTTCTGAAAATCTGAATTTCTCTGTTTGGGCAAAGGTCTCATGCCGTGTTTTGCGTTTCGCCGTCCGGTTTCCGACCGCGACAGCGATCCCAGGCATGCAGGATCCATGCCGGCGCCCGGCTTTTTACGGCGTAAGGCCATGTGACGGCCCGATACGCCGGTTCGCTCAGGCCGTATCGCGCCATTTGGCGCAATCCAGGGAAATTTCGTTTTCGCCAAGCCTGTTCCAATTCTTCTTCCCACGACATCCGGATGCGGTCGTCGATTTGCGCGGCTCGTTCTCGCATGTCCGCCAATGCCCTCACGTCCGCCGCGATCCGAACGCGATAACGGGCGGCATTGATGAGCGTGCCGTGTGGATTGGCCGAGCATTGCCCCGCGTGCCATCGGTACCTCACCGTGATTTCCGGACATGCCATGAATTTGTGCCGCATGGCGCAGCGGGCAAAGAAATCCAGATCGTCGCTCAAAAACGGCCGCCCTTCGTCGAACCCGCCGGTCATGGCTGCGACGCACCGCCGCACCACCGACACGGAAGGCACCTGCATCATATGGCGCATGATGACTTCAAACACGTCCCGCGGTCCGTCCCACCGCAGGGTTTCTTCTTCCAGCCAAGTGCCTGAACGGGCTCCCATGAACTCATAACGGCTGAATGCCACACCGGCTTCCGGCCAGCGATCCAACAAACCGGCCACCTTTTCCAGATGCGGCGGCAGCCACACGTCGTCTGCATGGAGAAAAGCGATGTAAGCGCCCGTGGATGCCATAATTCCCCGGTTGGCCGTGGCTCCATGCCCCGTGCCCCTGGCATTGGGGGACCTCAGCAACCGGATGCGATCACCAAAGGACAGGGCCACTTCGACCGACCCATCCGTGCTGGCATCATCCACGACGAGGACCTCGTCCGCCGGACGCGTCTGGGCCAAAGCCGAATCGATCGCCTCCCGCAAGAAGGCTGCGGCATTGTAACAGGGAATCACCACGCTGATTGTATTCGTCATCGCTTCTCCTCCTCGAAAACCGACGTGCTCATGCTCCGCTCGCAGACTCGGGTGCGCGGCAAAAGACCGGTGGAACCGCCGGCCAATCAGCCTTTGCGCCACCGGGCCATGCGGCTGCGCCAAGCCTCCCCGCACCGAACAAACAGGAATCTGGCGAGGTATTCCGCCTTCCAAGCGATCGGATGCCGCATGGCCCGTTCGCACATGGCGTAGATCTGCAGCTTGCGCAGAGGATTGGACGTCGCCCCCCATTCGGTTCCGTGACACAACCGCACTTTGCGGAAATCCAAGGCGAAGATCCGGCGAAAACGCGCGAACGAATAAAGCGTGAAGCGCGATGAAACCATGTGCCAAGGCAAAAAAGTCAAAGGCAGATGATTCCAGCGCATCCCGTCGGGAGCAACAAACCCCTGGCCGTCGGAGCGCGAATGGCTCAACAGGATTTCAACCGCCTTCTGATCCCAGATGTTTTTCTCCACAACCATGGCCAGAACGTTTTCGAAGAAACGGCGGGTTGTGTCCCCGCAACGTATGGCCATGAACCCGATGTTCACGGCGGTGCTCCCGAATTGGTCGTCCTGGAACAGGATGTCGCGGTCGCCTATGAGTCCCCGGATGGCGTCCGCCGTCTGGTCGAAAAACTTGATGTCGATATCCGCAAACAACACCACTTGGCCAGGATTGGACACGATGGCGTCAATGACCTTCCGGGTTTTATACAGCCAGATGTTGCGGCCTCCGCCTATGTGGGCCACGCCATCCGATTTGACTTTTTCGGTCGGCAAATCGTCCAAACACTCGATCGCCAATTCATAATCGTCCTTCAAGGACGCCGTGAATGCGTCTTTTAAAATCGCGTGGGACCGGGTGTAGAAAGAATAGATTTTCATGGGCATATG
>Ga0255346_1001500_pt1 | contig 32393 bp, 30 predicted proteins | sample wastewater_treat_FD_194410 | JGI IMG/M metagenome (GOLD analysis project Ga0255346, IMG submission 194410) | Wastewater microbial communities from Lulu Island WWTP, Vancouver, Canada - plant22 | ecosystem: Engineered > WWTP > Wastewater > Unclassified | place: Canada: Vancouver, British Columbia...
CCTGGTGATGAACCGTCCCACCCGCTTTTTCTTGCCCCTCATGGTCATGGTCGTGACGTCCAGGACGTTGACCTTGAACATCTGTTCGACGGCCTGCTTGATCTCGATCTTGTTGGCCCGCAAAGCCACCTCGAAGACGAGCTTGTTGCTCGTTTCTTTTTCCGTCGTGCTCTTTTCGGTAATGAGAGGGCGTCTCAGAATCTCATAGGGGTTCTTGCTCATGATCCCAGTGTCTCCTCTATCATGGCAACGCACTCGCGAGTCAGGAGCAGATTGTGGTAGTTTAGAAGATCGTACACGTTGAGTCCCTCTGACCGCATGACTTTCACGGAGGGAAGGTTGCGTGCCGATTTCTCCACCACTTCGTCCGACCGGGGAAGGACCACCAGGGTCTTGCCGAGCTCGAACCGCTTCATGAACGCCGCGAAGTCCCTGGTCTTGATCTGTGCCAGGTTGAAGGCGTCGAGTACGGTGAGTTCCCGATCGAGGAATTTCTGGCTCAGGGCCATCTTGAGTGCCAGGCGGCGCACCTTTTTGGGTACGCGCAGGTCATAGGAGCGGGGCTGAGGGCCGTGGATGGTACCGCCACCACGCCAGACGGGGGATCGGCTGGTCCCTGCGCGAGCCCGCCCGGTGCCCTTTTGGCGCCACGGTTTCTTGCCGCCTCCGGCAATCTCACTGCGTCCCTTGGTTTTTGCCGTTCCGGCGCGACGCTTGGCCAACTGGTACAGAACCACCTCGTGCATGACGTGAGGTTTCACCGGTACCGCAAAAACGCCGTCACTCAGCTCCAGCTGACCGATCACGTTGCGTTCAATGTCATAAAGATCAACGGTTGGCATAATGTTCCCCAAAAAGCCCTCGTTCGCGATCTCGAGTGCAGTTACCTGACCCGGTTGTTCTTACGGATATAAACGATCCCGTTGCGGCAACCTGGCACGTTTCCCTTGACAATCAGCAGGTTCTCTTCCGGCCGGATATCCACAATCTTTAAACCCATCAGGGTGACCCGCTTATTTCCCTTCTGGCCGGGCATCTTCTTCCCCTTGATCACCCGCCCGGGATAGGTCGCGTTGCCGGTTGAGCCGGGTTCCCGGATGTTTTTTGAGCCATGGCCAGCAGGCCCCCGCTGAAAATTCCAGCGTCTGATGGTGCCAGCAAAGCCCTTGCCTTTACTCGTCCCGGTGACGTCCACGACTTCCCCGACGGCAAAGACCTCCACGGACAGCTGCTGCCCGGCCTGGAATTGGCCGGCCTGGTCGGTCCTGACCTCATGAAGAACCTCGAAATAGCCCTTGCCAACCTTATCGAGATGTCCCTTCAAGGGTTTGGTGACGTTCTTTGCCTTGGCATTCCCGTAGCCGAGTTGCACGGCAGCATAACCATCCCGCTGCGGGGTCTTGATCTGGGTCACGACACACGGTCCGGCCTGAATCAAGGTTACCGGCAGAACACTGCCATCGTCGGCGAAGAGTTGCATCATTTCCAGTTTACGTCCGATTAATGCTTTGACCATGAGATCCGCTCTCTTTCAAAAAACAACTCGGCCCTGGAAGGCTACAGCTTAATGTCTACATCCACGCCTGCCGAAAGGTCCAGCTTCATCAGCGAATCAACCGTCTGCTGAGTTGGCTCCAAGATGTCGATGAGGCGCTTGTGGACTCGAATCTCAAATTGTTCCCTGGACTTCTTGTCGACATGAGGGGAACGCAACACCGTATACCGCTGAATCTTGGTGGGCAGCGGTATGGGTCCTGCCACCCGGGCCCCGGTCTTCTTGGCCGTCATCACGATCTCGTTGGTGGACTGATCCAACAGCTTGTGATCGTATGCCTTTAAGCGGATGCGAATTCGCTGATTCGTCATCATAGAGTTCATTCCTGCGTGTTCAAATTAAGAGCTCTTGGCAATGCTGCTGACTAACTCCAGCAGCCATCATCAGCTACTCGATGATCTCGGTGAGGACGCCGGCGCCGACGGTGCGCCCGCCTTCGCGAATGGCGAAGCGAAGCTCCTTCTCCAGCGCCACCGGCGTGATCAGCGCCACCTCGGTGCTGATGTTGTCACCCGGCATGACCATCTCCACCCCTTCCGGAAGCGTCATCACCCCCGTCACATCGGTGGTCCGGAAGTAAAACTGCGGCCGGTAGCCCGGGAAAAACGGCGTGTGCCGACCGCCTTCCTCTTTCTTCAAAACGTAGACTTCAGCCTTGAACTTGGTGTGCGGCGTGATCGAACCCGGCTTGGCCACCACCTGCCCCCGCTCCACTTCATCCCGCTTGGTGCCGCGCAGCAACACCCCGATGTTATCCCCCGCCTGACCCTGATCGAGGGTCTTGCGGAACATCTCGACGCCCGTGCAAACCGTCTTGAAGGTCGGCTTGAATCCTACAATCTCCACTTCCTCGCCCACCTTGATCACCCCCCGCTCGGCCCGGCCCGTTACCACCGTCCCCCGGCCGCTGATCGAAAACACGTCCTCGATGGGCATCAGAAAAGGCTTGTCAATGTCGCGTACCGGCTCCGGCACATACCCGTCGATAGCGTCCATCAACTCGAACACGCACGCCGCCTCCGGACTGTCCGGATCGTCGGTATCGAGCGCCTTCAGGGCCGAACCCTTGACGATCGGAATGTCGTCCCCCGGAAAACCATACTTGGTGAGCAGCTCCCGCAGCTCGAGCTCCACCAGCTCGATCAGCTCCGGATCGTCCACCATATCCACCTTGTTGAGAAACACCACGATGTAGGGCACCCCCACCTGACGCGCCAGCAGAATGTGTTCCCGCGTCTGCGGCATGGGGCCGTCATCGGCCGCCACCACCAGGATGGCACCGTCCATCTGAGCAGCACCGGTGATCATGTTCTTGATGTAGTCGGCATGACCCGGGCAGTCCACATGCGCGTAGTGACGCGTGTCGGTCTCGTATTCCACGTGAGACGTGGCGATGGTGATCCCCCGCTCCCGCTCTTCCGGCGCCTTGTCAATCAGATCGAAAGGCACGAACTGGGCCTTGCCGCGCTTGGCCAAATTCTTGGTAATGGCTGCCGTAAGCGTCGTCTTCCCATGATCGATGTGACCAATCGTCCCCACATTCACATGCGGCTTCGTCCGCTCAAATTTCTTCTTCGCCATCGTCGTTCCTCCTGAAAAATTATTTCCATACAACGCTAGGCAATGAGGTCCATCCCCCAAAAAACCGAGATTTCACCAACGTGGTTGAAAGGGGCCCATCCAACAGGGCATCGAGACTGGGACTGCCTTCGCTCATAAAGGTTAAAATGGAGCCCACGACCGGGATCGAACCGGTGAACCTCTTCCTTACCAAGGAAGTGCTCTACCTACTGAGCTACGTGGGCCGGCGAACGAACAGTCCGTGTTTCCGGGAAAGGTCCATTGTATGGTGTAGGAACTCTGCTTTGGAGGTTGAAAAGCAAATCCTCTGGGTTGTATTCACTCTCGGATCCTGCAATTTGACCTGGTTGTAGTCCCGACGACAATGACCTCTTGCGCTTGATGCCACCATCTCCTACATAAGTCGAACAAGTGGTGGAGAGGGGAGGATTCGAACCTCCGAAGGCTTCGCCGGCAGATTTACAGTCTGCTCCCTTTGGCCACTCGGGTACCTCTCCACGCCTCCCGGCCTCAGCCGGGGCTTGTTCCCGCTTCTCAGCGCGAACAAGCTCATCTAGATAGCACACCAAAAACCAAATGGCAACAGCTTAATCGAAAAAATTCTCCGCCCATGAACCGCGCTTGTTCCGGCCTCCCCCGGCAGCAGGCAGACCGCGCTCAATCCACGCCCCCGCGCGGGGGGCGACCCCATTGGCGGCGCTCAAGGAGTGGTGGCGGGTGCTGTTTCAATCCACGCCCCCGCGCGGGGGGCGACGGCGGGCTCCCCTGGGGGGTCTGCGTGGCGCGGGAGTTTCAATCCACGCCCCCGCGCGGGGGGCGACTCGGTGTCACTGGAGGCCCCGCGGGCCGTCAACCATGTTTCAATCCACGCCCCCGCGCGGGGGGCGACGATTTGTTGCTGTGATAAGACCATATAGCCCACCAGTTTCAATCCACGCCCCCGCGCGGGGGGCGACCCATCAGCTCTTCGGCCTTACTGTAACGATAATGGTTTCAATCCACGCCCCCGCGCGGGGGGCGACTAACCTTAGATGGGAGGACGTGGACCTTGAGAACGGTTTCAATCCACGCCCCCGCGCGGGGGGCGACATCCGGCGCAGGTCAATGTCCTTAATGGATGCCAGGTTTCAATCCACGCCCCCGCGCGGGGGGCGACCATGGCCGAGACCGGCATCTTCGGTTTTGCAACAGTTTCAATCCACGCCCCCGCGCGGGGGGCGACCATTTCTTCCTGGCAGCATCTTCAAGCTCAGCATGTTTCAATCCACGCCCCCGCGCGGGGGGGCGACGTCTGCGAGGGCAGCCAGGCTTACACCGACAATAAGTTTCAATCCACGCCCCCGCGCGGGGGGCGACAGAAAATCCTTGTCGGTTGAACAGATCGTTACAGGTTTCAATCCACGCCCCCGCGCGGGGGGCGACCGCATGACGAGTGCCCGGTGTGGGGCGAGAAAGGAGTTTCAATCCACGCCCCCGCGCGGGGGGCGACTGCCAGCAATGCAATCTGTGCAAATGGATGCAGGTTTCAATCCACGCCCCCGCGCGGGGGGCGACGTCATCTTTCTGCGCCCAATAGAGAGCTAGGGACGGTTTCAATCCACGCCCCCGCGCGGGGGGCGACTGCTTCGTCTTGAGGAGTGCGCTTCGCCTTTCTCGTTTCAATCCACGCCCCCGCGCGGGGGGCGACGTGTCATGGTCGAGGGGATTGTCGCTGTCGTGAATGTTTCAATCCACGCCCCCGCGCGGGGGGCGACTTCATCCCCGAAGAGGAGCCGGGCGCCGTTGCCGTTTCAATCCACGCCCCCGCGCGGGGGGCGACATGCCTTCTCGGTGCCGGCTCTTGAGATAATTCGAGTTTCAATCCACGCCCCCGCGCGGGGGGCGACTCTTTCCCGGCGAGCCATTTCTCGGCCCATTCAGTGTTTCAATCCACGCCCCCGCGCGGGGGGCGACCTTCGCCACAGCCACCAGGATCATTGCCTTGACCAGTTTCAATCCACGCCCCCGCGCGGGGGGCGACCTTGCAGTGCACAAGACTACCATCAGGCTTGACCAGTTTCAATCCACGCCCCCGCGCGGGGGGCGACAGCAATGTCAGGATGATTGTTACACGAGCAGCATGGTTTCAATCCACGCCCCCGCGCGGGGGGCGACGTCTTGCAACTGCAATCCTCTTGCAGCTTGAGCCGTTTCAATCCACGCCCCCGCGCGGGGGGCGACGTCCGGCCGGTACGCTTGGCACGTAGGGGAAGCGGTTTCAATCCACGCCCCCGCGCGGGGGGCGACGACATTGCCAGCAAGGCCGACCTGAACGCCCTCAGTTTCAATCCACGCCCCCGCGCGGGGGGCGACCGGCTGCCGCCGAAGCCACCCGAGTTCATGGACCCGTTTCAATCCACGCCCCCGCGCGGGGGGCGACCTCGGGACAATGGCCTTGTCAGGATTGAGGAGTTTCAATCCACGCCCCCGCGCGGGGGGCGACCGGCCAAGGATTTTATCGGTAGCAGAGACGTTTTGTTTCAATCCACGCCCCCGCGCGGGGGGCGACGCCTTCGAGGAGATAAAACTGTCGATGGTGGAATGTTTCAATCCACGCCCCCGCGCGGGGGGCGACATGGTTGATGGCACAATCTGTTTGCCACCTGTCAAGTTTCAATCCACGCCCCCGCGCGGGGGGCGACACCTGCATCATCTCAGACACACGTTCGCCTCAATGTTTCAATCCACGCCCCCGCGCGGGGGGCGACTGTGGATGTGTGATGTGAGCGAAAACACTCACTCTTCAGAGACTCATCCGCGAATCATGAGACAAAAGCATGATTCTTCGAGTCGCTCCACTCAGGGAAAACAAAAATCCTCCTGTTTTCAGATCATTACAGTAGCGCGAACCTCCCAGGCAAAACATGTCAGCTTGGTGTTCGCGGGGCATCAGGCAATCAGGGGCCCTTCCTGGTCAAAACCCGGTTTGGCACCAATGTGCTCCACTCGCTTCTGCCAGTTGGCCCCCAGGAAATAGAACCGCAGACTATCTTGTTTGGGGTCAATGACTTCTGCCAACCGTTGCTTCATCCTGGTCCACTGGGCCGGGTCAAGGATACACTCGAACACCGAGTACTGGACTCTCTGTCCGTAATTCTTGCACACTTGCGCCACACGGCGGAGTCGCCGCTGCCCTTCCTGATCAGTTGTTGCCACATCATAGCTGATCAGTACCATCATGGTCCATCATCTCCAAACAAACGGCGGGTATCCGTCGAGGTCTCCCCTCAAATAGCGAGCCAACAGGAGCGCTTGCACATGAAAGAGAATCCCGACGGCCACCTTTTCGCCGAGAAAAGGATGCACGATCTCGTCCTGCTTGCGCTTCTGGTATGTGACTACAACTTCCTTGCGGGTATCGTCAGTCATGGTGACCCCACCCGTTTCGGATTTGACAAATCCCCTGGGGTTTACCTGCCCGAGATTGATGAGGGATAAAGCCAAGCGGTCCGCTAGAAACGGACGGAACTCTTCCATAAGGTCCAGGGCCAGTCCCGGTCTTCCCGGCCGGTCACGGTGCAGGTAGCCCACCGCCGGATCGAGTCCCACGCCCTCCAGAGCCGACCGAACGTCATGGAGCAACAGCGTGTAAAGAAATGACAACAGGCAATTGACATTATCCAGCGGAGGACGCCGATTGCGTCCCTGGAACCTGAAGGCGTCTTTCTGGCTGGTAATCAGGTGGTCGAAGACGCTGAAATAACAACGGGCGGTTTCGCCTTCAATGCCCCGGAGAGCATCCAAGTCCTCCGCGGCTTCCAGGCGTCTGAAGGCGCCCCCGAGGACGCTCACAGCCCGCTCAACTTCAGCCTGGGCAATCTTCTCCCCATGGTCCCTCAGGACGCGTTGCAGCACCGTCCGCGCGCTGGAAATCTTCCCGACCAAAATGGATTTTGTTATGTCAGCTGAGAATTCGGGCGAATCGGCCCGCCGGTACTGTTCGCGTCGCAGTAGAACGTTTCCGGAAACGGGACCCTGGACTCGTGCCAGGAAGCGACCATTTTCCGTCAGGAAGCTGATGGCAACCTTATTCTCTGCGCAGAAGCCCATGAGAAAAGGGCTGCACATCACCCGGCCGAAACAGACGATCCCACCAAGGGTGTGCACCGGAATCTGGAGGCGCTTTTCCCCTTCCACGGAAACCAGTACGGTTTCACCCTCCTTGGAGAGGTAGGCACCCTGGCTGGTTACATACAAGGTATTGAGAAGCTTTTTCATACTCGCGCTTGGCGGACCTCATCTGGTGAGTGCATTATGACCTGCCCGTCTCCACCAGGCTTTTCCGGAGCAAAATGGAAGCGCAGATACCGGCAGCTTTCCCCAAAGAACTATGAGGAAAGCGGTCGGCTATCCAGATATAGCGTCTCAGGGCACAGATCCTGCCCGTTGAGCCATTCGATGCTTCCCAGGCTCGGTTGACGGAGTTGAACAGTTTAACATCCTTCAATTCCTGAAAAACACCTTTCTCGAGGTGGGGCCGCACATCAAAGCGCCGAACCTCTCCATTGCTGAACTTGAGGGTAAGCGAATAGTCCGGATTTGGCTTAACGTCAACAACGCGTGGATTCATGCAGCCCCCCTGTCTCAATGGAAATAACGCCCATTGTCACTGCTTCGTGGTGGGCTCAGCCTCCTGCTCCCGCATCATTTCCGCAAGATAACGCGAAACGGAGCGCCTGCCGGTGCTGACCCTTGGCAGACACGAAGAGACGAACGAGCAATTCTCGCACTTTTCATCATACCTGGCGGGCGGCGTTGTCCCGCAAGTAATCAGAGCGTGTAGGCGCACTGCCGCCGCCTCGGTTTCTCGGCGAAGATCCTGATCGAAGACCACATCCACCCGGCGGCGGGTCTTGCCGTAGAAGAGCGCCCCACCGGGAACCTCAACACCCAGCATCTCTTCCAGACACATGGCCTGGGCGCAAAGCTGGACCTTATCCCAGGCTTCCTTCTTCGGCCGCCCCCGTTTGTACTCCACCGGAAACGGCCGCCAACCCTTTACTCCCTTGCCCTTCGGCGCGGCCTTGCCCTCGTCGAGATGGAACTCGACGATATCGGCCTTCCCCACCAACCCCAGCCGCAGGGAGCGCAAAGGCAAACCCGACGCGATCCGCACCTTGCCGCGAGATTCACTGCGTCCGGTATCCACCCGCTCGTGCATGATGCGTCCTTCGGCCGTGTAGAGGTTTTCGTCCCATTGCTGCTCCACATGGATCAGCGCGCACTGCCGCTCGCAAAAGAGCAGGTGCTGTAGCGCTGAGAGGGGCAGGAGGTCGTCTTCGTCGTACATCTCAAGCAGGTCCTTCTTCCTGGCCGGGAAATACCGCATCGCGAATACATTTCCAGAGATCAGCCACGCCCAATTCGCACGCCCACTTCTCGATGTATGCCAAATCCAGATTCCTGCCCTGGGTTCGCGCCACCTGAAGTGCGTCCGTCCAATGTCTTTCCGAAGTGCCGAGCTTTGACCACTCCAGCTTTGAGAGAATCACGTCCTCAGGGGTAGCGATCTCCAGGGTGGTTTCCAAGGTGCCGATGCGCATGCGGCGGCCGAATTCTGTACGACAGAAAGGCCGTTCTTTGCGAACAATGAGGTTTGCCTTGTACCCTGAAGCTTCATCGATGATATTGAACGCGGTCCTGGAGTTGACGGCTTCGCGTATCGCCTCTTCGCTGACGTAGTAGCCCTCCCCCAGCGAGCGCGCAAAGTGACAGAGTGTCTCCTCATCGGCATCAACGACCACATCGAGGTCGAGCGTGGAACGAGGGTGTCCGTGATAGCTCGCCGCCACCGAACCCACCACCATGAAGGGGATGCCTGCCTCGGCAAGCTTGGCTGTGAGACGCTTCAGAAAATCAGACTGCTCATTCATGACGTGGCCTTCCTGATCGCTCCGGCAATTCGATGCCGTGCAGCTCACGGGAAAACCCTACGCGGAGCGTTTCTTCCGAGACCCCGGGATGTCGCTGGCAAAACCCAGCCCAGGCTATATCCCGGATGGTGTCGCTGAACTCCATGGCCAAGCGCAGCTTCTCCTCGCCGCTGAGTCGCGCGAAGATTTCCTCTTGCCGTTTTTCTGCTTCCGGTGTGGTGTCGATAATCATCGGGGCTCCGGAAGGCGTACCATAGGCTATGGTTTTCTGCCTTTGTTGCGCATTTGTTGACGGGCCTGGTAGAGTCTCTCCGTGAAGCCGCCCTCCTTCAAGAACTCCTGTTCCAATGCGCGTAATTGCTGGTCGAGCAGATAGTTCGCCTGGTGAATCACGCAGATCAAGGTGTTGGAGGCGGTTTCCGCGGACGCCGGGGGTTCGAGATAAGGCTTATAAGTCAAATATGACCTATTTTTCTGATAGCACAACCCCCGAACCTGCTTTGCTTGGGGGTGATCTTTTCCCCACAGCGGCAGCCCATGCTGGCGCAGGTAGTCCTGGTAATCGAGGAGCAACTCCTCCAGGCTCGCTCTGGCCACGCCAACGAGCTTCAGCTCCGTTTTCTTGGAAGTGCCCGAGGCCATGCTGCCCTCGGCAATGTTCTGCTTGCCGCTTCGAGCCGCCTGCACCATCTGATCGTGGGTGCGCGACCGTCGATCAATGAAGCGGTTGCAGAACACCACCGTGGCGTCATAGACAATCTCCGCCATCTGGTAGGACTTCAGATCCCGGTAGCCGCCATGGGGCGGGATCAGTTGAGGAGAATCTTTCGGGTCAGTCATTCCGGTTTGGATCACCTCTTGGTTATCGGCTTTCTCTGTCAGGGCATCGTAATAATGCCAATTCCTGACGGCAAGTCGGCGTCGTTGAGATCGACGATGTAGTCGCTGTATTCGCGTGCAGGTTTGGCATCGTCAACCCGGCTGATTCTAACTCGTTCAAATAGGGTGTGCGAGGGCACATTGCCGAGGGCATTATCATGCCTGAAGATAATCAGCCTGCGGGCTGCCATACTGCCAGCCGGTCGCGCGGCCGATTGGTCGAACTGAAAAGCGTTCAAGAGCGCTTCCCAAAGAAGATTCAGGTCCTTCCCATCGAAACCGGTCTTCTCCGCAAGGAATGGATTGACAAAGCCTTGGGCTCGGTAGAGCGCGTAGGGCACGGTGAACTTGCGACCCATTTCTCCTTCTTCCTTGTCGACGTCGGTCACGCGGGTAATTGCATGTTCAGACGAGACGATCTGATCTATGGAACGGGCAAAAGACAATTGCACAGGCCCCCTCAATTGCCCTGCATTGGGTCCCGTCGACATGACGGCACCAAAAGTCCGAATGTCATAGTACTGCTTGCATAGCCATTGCTGCAGGACCTTTATGTCCTTGGGCGATCTGGTTTTTGCTTTGTCTGTGTCCCATTTCCCTGGCCCCTTGCTGAAATCAGGAAAGTTGTTTTCTTTGCATGCATCAGCAAGAAGCGGATTAAGGGGCTTGCGCTCTTGTATGAAGATGTTGAATCCCAGATCAGTGCCCCTAGCAACCAGAACATAGTTTCGAACTTTCCGTTTCAGACAGACATCCGTGACCAGTCCCTCGCCGGTTTCCGGATCGATGCGGGGCAGGTTGCCAGCGTCGGGGTCGCCATTGGGGTTGGCGTCTTTCACGTCGAACAGAAAAACGAAATCGTATCGGTTCATGTTTGATCTCCTCCTTGATCTTCTGCCTTATCCTGTTTCGAAGTCCACAGGTCTCTCATCTGGTGGTAGTAGCCGATGGCGAAGAGCCCTTGTTCTGTCAGGTTCAAATGAGAGGGGAAACTCGTGAGCGGGTCGAGGATCTCGCGAACCAACATCTCCCGCCCCACTTTCCCTTTCTCCATCCTTGCCAGATGGTGCTGATAGGTCCTCAACAATCGCGGGAAGACGACGCCGGGCGTCGCTGAGGCAGAGCTGTAAAACCGGTCCCGGATGCTGGCATTCAGCTTCCCCAGGGCATCACCCTGCGTTTTTTCCAGCACGGCAAAGAGCCGACCCAGTCGATAGGATGGATCTTTGCGGTTCAAATCGAGTCCCATACTGATCTCCTTCCGTTGGTTTCTTGTCAAGTAGCCTTTCACGATGCTTGCTCGGACGTAGTTGATCGTTTTGTCGGCATGAATTCTACGGCTGACGGCATCGAAAAGCCCAGCCGGATACTGCGTTCCTGTGATTACGGCACGCAAGAGCGGGCCGGATAGAATGGGTGGAATTTTATCCCGGTCCGCTTTCTCTTTCAGTCGCGGACAGGTTTCGTCCAGCAGTTGCCGTAGGCTGGGGAATTCGGGGTCGGGGCGCTTGGCCTCGGGGCCATACTCTCTTTCAATGCTCATATCGGTATAGTGTTGGCGGAGATTGTCGAGCAAATGACTCAGCGTGTCGCGGTAGAAAAATCGCACGCCGATTCTGCCTTTTGCCTGGCCGGTCAGCCCCAAAATGAAAAAGGGTGTTTGATCAGGGTTCTTTTCGATTTCCGCGTAAGCCTCTTTGCCCTTGCGAAGAGATCTGAGAAACAACTCCAGCTTGTGCCTCAGCTCATCATCCTGGACTTGCTGGTTCTGGGATACCAGAGAGCCCTGAACGGCAAACTGGGCAAAAATATCTTCTGTCAAGGTTGGCTCCTCGGTCCAGAAGATCACTGTTGCATCCGCCAGTGAAAAGCGGTGTCTGTAACTCTTCGGACCATCCAGGAGGGCATTCAGAGCTGTTGCGTAGCGAAAGGCGGCGTGTTCGGAAACGGGGGCGTTAAAGCTCTGCTCTTTTCCATATGACTCATATGAAGAGTCATTGAACGATACCAAGAGCGATTCACCCTGAGTGCCGACTCTCTTGATCTTCGGTTGAAGACGCGCTATCGGGGCAATCTGTCCAGTGATCAAACACTGGCCTTGAGTACCGGCTACAGCTTGCTGTTGCTGCTTTAACCACCACCCTGCGACGACTGGATCTTCGTGCACATATCCCAATTGGCCCACAATCTGGAAGACTCCAAATCCCACCGCTGCCTCGCCTAACACCGGATACCCCGACGCTCTTTCGGGGTTCCATGTCCCAAGAAATTGGCAAACCGCATGATAGGCCGGGCAGTCAATCTCTGAGAGTAGCGACAGGTGTTTCTTCCGAAAGGATTGAAAACTCCTTTGAGTGCGACGGGGATCATTGTCTTGCGGTTTATAGCCCAACATATAGCCAGTATTATCCCAAAGAAAACAGGGATTGAAACCGGAACCGGAAGGCTTGGTGGTACCCGGAACCTGAATTTGTCGCGGGACTTTCTTCTTCTCAATCTGTAAACGCGCATCCTCGATGTCGTGTAAAGTCCCGTCAGGTTTGAGCACAACCCGGAAAGCGATTTTTTGAAGACTGTAGCCGGGTGGAGCAATGTCATAGTCGGGATCATAACTGAGCCGGTCGTATAGTTCGTACAAGGACTGTAAGATCATGGCCTCAAGCCCTCCCCGATGACAATGGCGGCACTACAATGATGCCGTTGCACATTCTGGCACGGAAGAAGCGTGGTTCGGCAGTGAGCCTGCGACCCTGGTTTGATTCGATCACTTTCCCCTTCGGGTCCGCAACAAAAACGATATCTTGCAGCATGTAACCGAGATCTCGCTCTCCTCGCAGAGATTCGTGGCAGGCAGGGAAGTTTTCAACCAGTTCAAAATCTGCCGGGAATTCACGAGTGCCGAGATAGGCGTGGTGAAAACAGCCCCCCCTCTGTGCTCGATCTTTGAACTGGCGAAGGTGTTTTGCCTCGGGAGCATCGATCAGCTTGCCATCTCTCATTTCCGGTCTGAGAATCTCGACGTGGGCTTCGATGCCGTACCTGACATCCCTCAAAATCATGGCCGACCGCTGTTGACGGTGCTGCTCCACGGCAATACCCAGTTTTCCAGCACCGGACTTGATAGCCGATGTGATACTCGGAGTGGAAATCTTACAGTCAATCTCATTGCGTCGAATGTGGGTGAATCGAATAGGGTTGAAGACGTGCAATCTGTCGATCACCCAGCGCATCTCCGGCTTCCAGTAGATGGCCTCAAGGATGCCGCGAGCCGCGCTGGGAGTGATGACATCATAGCTGACCCGCTCCACCTTCATTTCCGGGCGATTGAAGGACGCGTAATCGCCCCAGACGAGAAGCTTGATACCGTATGCCATGGCCTTCCTCCTTTCTCAGACAAAAATGGCGCCCGGTCCTTCACCTTCCAGATTCAGTCCGGTTTCATCGGAATAGTGGATGTCAGGACTGACCAGGATGGAAATGCTGTCATGCACCAAATGAATGCTGCCCCCGACGTGCCTCTCCCACGTTCGGCGGGGAATCTGAACAACGAATCGCTGAAGCTGCCGGCGGATTTCCAGAGTGGGAGAGGGCATGGCCCGAACTTGCTCACACAGGCGACGACCCGCTTCACGCCATGGAATGATAACTGGACAGGAATCAGCCTCGTCGATCAGCTGAAAGGCGGCAGCAACCTTCTTGAATCCAAAATTGAAGGGAAACGTGGGGTCTTTGTTGAGACAAAAGCAGTCCATGATATGCTTACGGTCCCAGCGGTGGCTCTGGTCCCAATAGTAGAGCCGGAAGTAATGTTCGATAGCTTCCAGATCCAGCGGGTTGTCACACAAGGACAAAACTTGGCCTGCGCATTGGGCGGTATCCGTGAGGAACCTTTCGGCTTTGGTGTGTTCCGACCGGAAAATATAAGTGCGCCCCTGTTCAACCAGCCTGCCATTGCGGTTGCAGCGCCCTGCCGCCTGGGCGATCGAATCCAGCCCTGCCAGAGCACGGTAGACCATCGGGAAATCGACGTCCACCCCGGCTTCAATGACCTGGGTGCTGACCACTCTGCAAATCTGGCCACTCTGAAGACAGTCCTTGATCTTGCGTAGCTTCTCTGAACGGTGGGATGGACACATGTTGCCACTGAGATGAAAATGCCCCTTAGCCGCCCCCATCGCTTCGAACAGCTTTCGAGCATGGGGTTTGGTATTCACAATGCAAAGCACTCTTGGTTCGGCCAATAGCCGTTCGCAAAGCAAGTCATCAGACTGATTTCCAATATACTCCGTACGGACGCGCTCAAGCCGGTTATAGAGGCCAATCGGGTCAGGAATGATTTCATAAGGCTTGCTGATGCCGATTTCAAATCCTTCCCGTTTTTCAACCACCGGTTGGGTGGCGGTGCAGAGAACAACGGTTGACCCGTAGTTGCTGACTAACTCCTGCAAGGCCTGTAAACAAGGTTTGAGGTAATCAACGGGCAGGGTCTGGGCTTCGTCAAGGATGACAACGGATTGGGCCAACCGATGAAGCTTCCGACAACGCGAAGTCCTGTTGGCATAAAGAGATTCATAGAACTGTACCGAGGTTGTTATCACAAGCGGCGCATCCCAATTCTCTGAGGCCAGTCGGTTGGCCGCCGTCTCTTTCTCTGGATCAAGACTGCTGTGATGTTCCAGCACGACATCAGCCCCGAGTTCACGAGACAACGGCATAAATGCCTCCCGGAAGACATCGGCGTTCTGCTCAATGATACTCGTCAAAGGGATAACATAGATGACCCTCTTCATGGCATTGGCCAGCGCATGGCGAAGCGAAAACGCAAGGGATGCGAGAGTCTTTCCACCTCCGGTGGGTACCGTCAGCGAGAAGAACCCTGGTTTTTGGCCTGCCGCTTTGAGGCAGGCCATGCGAACCAACTGTCGCTCTCGGTTCACCGGTTGCTCTTCTTCCTTGAACTGTCGGATAAACTGCGTCAGCGCTTCATCCATTCGCGCAAGGATGTTGTCAGGCCAATGTTTTCGGAGTCCCGCCTGTTGCGGATTCATGAACATCTCGGTATCGAGAAAATCGGCGTCAACCAGACAAGAAAAAATCATTCGTACAAAAAACGCGATGGCAAATGGATCTTTAGCCCCAAAAGCATGCTGCAAGAAAGGTGGAGGGTTGATCGTGGCTGCTACCGGGATCACGTCAACACCATCTTCATAAGGAGGCACAGCCTTTCTCAAACGGGATTCCAGGCAGGATGTAATATCCAGCCCGTTTGGGAGTCCAGTATGATGGCCGGCAACCGCATAGGCCAACAAATGCCCCAATATGGGCACACTGCGAACGGCGTACTGGGCGCCAGCCGTGGAATGGTCTACTCGACCTGGTGCTGACTCAATAGATGCATCCAGGTCATTTGCCTTCAGCAAGTATTCTTGAAATTCGTCTGGGAACTTGCCAAGATCATGCAGCCACCCAACAGCTTCTGCCCATTCCGATGAATCAAATAGTGCTGCGAATTCTCCAGCTTTCCTGGCCACGTTTGCAAGATGCAGCTCAAGCTTTTGCCAGTCCGATGACGGCTTTCCGGATAGACTGTGGGCATAGTATTGTTTTGGCATAAGAAGCTCTGCTAAGTATTACATATCAATGAGTTACTGCAAAACGTGCCCAATTAGTAGCTCATTCATTCGGGCAGTAACCCAATACCAATTTACCGGGTTCACCGATGCTCTCTCCATTGATCTGCCCCTGCACAGGTTGCTCCCCATAGAGTTGCCCTTGATGCAGGTGCTGGTGCTTCGAACACCCCCTTGGGGCGGATTCTGATTCCGTTCCGACTGCTGCCGGAACACATAATAAAATGTTGCTGGTTGCTTGTTTGAACAGCTTGCCGACGTGAAGGATTCATTCCTTCACGGGAACACTCTTGACTGAGCCGGGATTCCGGCGACTACTCAGCAGAACTTATAGCACAGGTGGTAGGACATCCGACGACCCAGGTCCGAAAAAAAAGGGAAAGTTGGAGCTGGTGATGGTGCCTGCCGAGCGCACCACCAGGAGACCGATCCGGCATGCAAGGGGTGACGGGCAAACACTTCTTATCCACGAAGGCACACGAAGTCACAGGAAGGCACACGAAGTCACAGGAAGGCACACGAAGTCACAGGAAGTCACAGGACGTCACAGGAAGTCACAGGAAGTCACACGAAGAAGCCTTCCTGTTCCAGCCGCGACGGGAGCGTTGTTCGCGGCTGGAAAGCCGCTCCCGCATGGTGTCATTACTGCGGGAGGGGTTTTCAGAAACGCAGCAAATCAACTAGAAATAGAGCTCTTTCATGCGGGCCACTTCCTCCCGCACCTCCTCCCACAGTGCCTTCGGCGAAAGCACTTCGACGTCGGCGCCGAACTGGAGGATCATCATCCTGACCTCGCGGAAGTCGGCCACCGGGAACGAGAGCTCGAGGCCGCCGTCCGGGGTGGGGCGGACTTCCTGCGCCGGGTGCCAGAGCTGCTCGCGCACCCAGCGCGCGCGGAACGGGGTGAAGCGCAGGGTGACGGGAATCGCGGCCGGGCCCTGGAAAATGCCGAAAGCGGCGTCCAGCAGGGGAGCCCACTCGCTCCGGGGGCGGGCCCGGAACGTTTCATCGTGAAGACTCAGGACGGCGATGCGGGCGAGGTGAAACTTGCGCCAGTCGGCGCGCAGACGGCACCAGGCGATGAGCACCCACGAGCCCATGTAATGCTGCAGGTGATGCGGTTCGACGAGACGACGGGTGGTTTCCCTGGAACCGGGCGAGTGGTAGGCGATCTCGATCAGACGGTTTTGGACAAGGCCTTCGACCACTCCCTGGAAAATTTTCCCGGACGCCGGGCTATGGCCGTGCCAGGAGGCCGAAAAGGCTTCTCCCAGACGGGTGTCGTCCAGGCCGAGGGTGGTCGCCGTGTCGCGCAGCTTCAGGCTGAAGCCCCGGATGGCCTCGCCGAAAAAACCTCCGGCAGTGCTCTGGAGCAGGCGGCGGGCGATGAGCAGCGCCAGGAGTTCTTCCTGAGTGGCGGGCAGTCGGGGCAGTTCGAAGCTGGCCCTGGTGTAATAGTAGCCTCGGCGTGCTGCATGGTAGGCGATGGGCGCCTGCAGCCGGTCGCGGTAAAGGGTGATGTCGCGCTGGGCGGTCTTGGGGGAGATTTCAAACTCGGCGGCAAGGTGCGAAGCGTTGGGGAAGTGCTTTCCTCGCAATCGGCCGTCAAACCACAGAAAACGTTCGAGCTGGGGAAAGGTGGCCATGGCTGAAACCTCTTGGAGAATAAAAAGTGAAGGGTGAAGAGTGAAAGGTGAAGGGTGGGCATGGGGGCTCTCGGAGTTTGAACCGCTCAGATGAACGAACTGAGCAGGACGACCAGGAGCATGGCTACGGGATAGTAGCAGGCGCGGTTGAAGAGGGCGGCGGCGGCGGGGGCCGTCGGGCCGGCGGCGAGCCTTCCGGCCGGCGGGATCAGCAGGATGAAGCTTACTACCAGGGCGGCCGGCAGGTAGAGGGGGTGCAGGGCGGCCGGGGTGGCCCAGTAGAGCAGCTGGCTGAAGCCGACGGTGCCGATAAGGCTGTAGAAGGCAATCCGGGCGGCGCGGGCGGCGCCGAAATGGACCGGCACGGTGCGCGCCGCAAACTCCCGGTCTTCATCCAGGTCGGCGAGATCGTTGGGCACATTCTGGCCGCCGACCTCCCACGAGAGCAGCCACAGAAAAAGGACAAGCAGGAAGCCCGGTGACGGGTCGGGTTCCACCGCAAAGACCGCGGCAATGCCTCCCGCCGTCTTCACCACGCCGCTCAGCAAAATCCGCAGATAGCTGACTCGAAACAGCAGGCAGTAGATGGTTTCCGCCAGGCAGCCGGCCAGAAACACGAGAGCGCAAACGGGATTCAGCAGCAGCGCCCCGACGAGCGCGAGGGCCGCCCAGCCCGCCGTCCACAGCACGGCCTCTGTCAGGCTGAGCAGGCCCTGGGCCAGCGGGTGCCGCACATAGACGGCGTCGAGGTCGTCGGCGGAACAGGGGAGACCGCATCTAGCGATTTTTTCCCGATCGGTCCGGTAGTCCACCAGGTCGTTCAGGGCATAGACGGCGGTGTAGCCCGCAAAGGCGGTCACGAGCCCCAGGAGGATGATCCGTGGAGACGGGATGCGGCCGAGCCAGAGGAGGGCTCCCAGGGCGGGGGTGGTCATATCGAGCAGGGCATGCGGGGTTCGCGAAAGCGCCAGAAAGAGCGTGAGGCGTGATGGGTGAGGCGTGAGGGGTGAGGGGTCAGGTGTGACGACGGGAGACGATGGTCTCATTCTCATCCTTCCTGAGCTAACCTGGAAACTACGGACTATCGGCCTGGTCGAATCTTTACCTGACAGGCCTTGAGGAACCATTCGTATGAATCCTGGAGAAGGCCTCTTCGATTGCCTCCGGAGACAGGTCTCCCCGCTGAAGGGCGAGTTCACGGATGGTTCTTCCTGTCCGGTGCGCTTCCTCGGCGATTTCCGCCGCCCGGTCGTAGCCGATGAGCGGGACGAGATAGGTGGCGAGGGCCAGGCTTTGCTCGATGCTCGCCGCGCAGCGCTCGGGGTTGGCGGTGAGGCCGTCGATGCAGGTGCGGGCGAAGAGAGTGGCCGCCGAAGTGAGAAGCTCGATCGATTGCAGCAGATTGTAGGCGATGAGCGGCAGCATGGTGTTGAGTTCGAAGGCGCCCCCCTGGCAGCCGACGGTGATGGCGGCGTCGTTGCCGATCACCTGGGCCGCCACCTGCAGGACCATCTCCGGCATGACCGGGTTGACCTTGCCGGGCATGATCGAGGAGCCGGGCTGGAGGGCGGGGAGGTTGAGTTCGCCCAGACCGCACCGGGGCCCGGATGCCAGCCAGCGCACATCGTTGGCGATCTTGCCGAGGCTGACGGCCACCGTTTTGAGAGCGCCGCTGGTTTCGGCGGCGGCGTCCTGCGCGGCCTGGGCTTCGAAATGGTCTTTCGCCTCGACCAAAGTGCACCCGAATTCAGCCGAAAGGAGCACGCTCATCTGCGGCGCAAACTCGGGATGAGCGTTGACGCCGGTACCCACCGCGGTGCCGCCAAGAGCCAGCTCGGAGAGCGAAACCGTGGCGGTCTCGAGCCTTCTCCGGCCCAGTTCCACCTGGCGGGCATACCCGGCAAATTCCTGGCCGAGCCGGATGGGAATCGCATCCTGCAGATGGGTACGGCCCATCTTTAGAATCTCGTGAAACTGGTGGGCCTTCCGCTGGAGGCTTTCCTGGAGCAGGGTGAGTGACGGCAGGAGGCGGTTCTTGATTTCAGTCAGGGCGGTGATGTGGAGGACGGTCGGAATCACGTCATTGCTCGACTGGCAGAGATTGACGTGGTCATTGGGGTGCACCGGCGATTTGCCGCCGCGGACGCCGGTGAGGATTTCATTGGCGCGGCCGGCGATGACTTCATTGGCGTTCATATTGGTGGAGGTGCCCGACCCGGTTTGAAAGACGTCCACCGGAAACTGGTGATCGAACTTGCCCTCGGCGACTTCCATGGCGGCCTGGTGGATAGCGTCGGCGAGCCAGCCGTCCAGCAGCCCCAGGTGGCGGTTGACCTGCGCGGCGCATTGCTTGACCCGCCCCAAGGCGCGGATGAAGGGGGGAGGCAGGGTGAGGCCGCTCACGGCAAAATTGGCTACAGCCCGCTGCGTCTGAGCTCCATAGTAGGCGTCCTCCGGCACAAGCACGGGGCCGAAGGAGTCTTCTTCCCGCCGTTCAGGGTTCATTGTCAAGCCCGCCGATGATCATGGTCTTGGTGTTCACGAAGGCGAGGAGACCGCAATGGGCCATCTCCCTCCCCAACCCGGATTTCTTGACTCCGCCGAACGGGAGTCGGGGGTCTGATTTGACGATGTGGTTGATAGCGATGAAACCCGCCTCGATGGCTCGGGAGAGGTCCCTGGCACGTTCGAGGTTGTGGCTCCAGATCGAGGCTCCCAGCCCGAACTCGGTGGCGTTGGCCACCTCGACCGCTTCCGCTTCGTCCCGGACGGTGACGATGGGGGCGAGAGGCCCGAAGACCTCTTCTCGAAGCACCCGCATCGCGGGCGTGACCTGGGTGAGGACCGCGGGCTGGAAGAAATAACCCCGGCCGGCAGGAGGGCGGGGCCCGTAGGCGACCTTCGCGCCCTTGCCCAATGCGTCGTCGAGCTGGGCCGTGAGCTCCTCGACCAGGTCCCGCCTGGCCAGGGGGCCGAGATCGGTGGTTTCTTCCCGCGGATCTCCTATCCGAAGCGCCTGCAGGTGGGCCAGGAAACACTCCTGGAACTCCGCCGCCACCGCTTCCAGCACAATGAAGCGCTTGGCTGCCAGGCAGCTCTGCCCGGTATTGGACGTTCTCGCCTGCACCCCCTTTTCGGCGGCCAGGCGAACGTCGGCATCATCCAGCACGATGAAGGGATCAGACCCCCCCAGCTCCAGCACCAGCTTCTTGATCTGCCTGCCGGCGAGGGAGCCGATTCTCGAGCCGGCCGCGACACTGCCGGTGAGGGAAACGCCGTCCACCCGGTCCCGGTCGATGAGTTCCGCGGCGGTTGCGGCATCGGTCAGCAGGGTCTGGAACAGGTGCTCGGGCAAGCCCGCGTCGCGGAACAGCCGCTCCAGTTCCAGGGCGGCCACGGGAACGTTGAAGGCATGCTTGAGGAGGCAGGCGTTGCCCGCCATGAGGGTCGGAACGGCGAAGCGCAGGACCTGCCAGAAGGGATAATTCCACGGCATAATGCCGAGAATGACGCCCAGGGGTTCGTGGGTCACATAGCTTTCCTGGGCTTCGGTGGGGATGAGGGTGTCTCTGAGAACCTCCGCCGCCTGGTGCAGGTAGTAGTGGCAGAGCTGGAGGCATTTATCGATTTCAGAACGAGCCTGCCGGATGGGTTTTCCCATCTCGCTGGTGATGAGCCGAGCCCAATCGGGCTTGCGCCGTTCGAGATGGTCAATGATTTCCTTGAGAAAACGCAGCCGCTCGACCACCGTAAGCCGCTGCCAGGAGGGGAGGGCGGCGCGGGCGCGGCTGACGGCAGCCTCGCACCGGTCGATTCCAATACCTTCAAAGGTGCCGTTGATCTCTTCCGTATAAGGGTTGATGGAAATAAGTTGCATTAGCTATATCCTCACGCACCACAGGGAGCAGGGAACAGGGAACGGTTTCAGGCAGTCGCTGTCTGCCTCTCGTCGAGAGGCTGAAACACGCAGCCGATCGGGCCGCAGTAATCGCCCACGTATTCGGCCGAGGGGCGGTAGAGGGCGGGTTTGCCCTGGGCTTCGCCGAATTTTTCTTCGATAATGTGAGCACACCAGCCCGAGACCCGGGAAATGGCAAAGATGGGGGTCATGAGGTCGATCGGGATCCCCATCATGGAATAAACCGAGCCGCTGTAGAAATCCACGTTGGACTTGATGCCGGCTTTCCCCATGCAGGCGAATTCCCGCTCTGCGACCTCGTCGAGGCGATCCAAAAGGTGATACCAGGTTTCGTGACCGGTTTGCCGGCCGAGCTCGAGGGACATCTTCTTGAGGATGACCGACCGGGGATCGACGGTCTTGTAGACGGCGTGGCCCATCCCCATGATCTTTTCGCCTTTCGCCAGGCGTTGCTTGACCCAGGCTGCAACCTCGTCGGGGGAGGCAACCTCGGCTTCAATCTGCTCGATCATTTGCATGACCCGCGCGTTGGCTCCGCCGTGCAGGCTTCCCGACAAGGCCCCGATGCCGGCCGCAACCCCCGCGTACAGGTGCGCCTGGGTGGAGACCACCTCTCGACAGGCAAAGGTCGAGGCATTGAAGGTATGATCAGCGTGGAGGACGAGACAGACATCCAGCTTTCGGGCCATTGCCTCGTCCGGTTTGCGGCCGGTCAACTGCCACAGAAAATTGGCGGCATGGGAAAGACTGTCGTCTGCCGGCAGGGGCTCGCAGCCGTTTCTGATCCGGTGCCAGGCAGCCACCACTGCCGGCAGGCGGGCTATGAGCCGAATGGCTTTGCGCAGATTGGCCTCCTTGGTTTCGAGCGACAGCTCAGGGTCGGTCAGCCCCAGCAGGGGTACGGTGGCCTGAAGCACATCCATGGGTGCTGCCGTAGGCGGCAGCCGCCTGAAGGTGTCATGGATGAATTCCGGGATCTGCCGGGCGGCCAGCGCCTGCCGGTTGAATTGTGCGAGCTGCGCTTTCGTCGGCAGGGTGCCCTCCAGCAGCAAGTGGGCGATCTCCATGAAGGTGGCACTTTCTGCCAGCTCTTCGATGCGGTAGCCCCGGTAGATGAGGATCCCGTTTTCACCATCGATGTAGCTGATCTTCGTGTCCGCCACCTTGACACCGCGCAGGCCGGTGTTCTTCAACCGCACTTCGGTTGCCATATCGTCCTTCCTCCTGACTGCCCCGGTTGGAGCAGACTTCGCTTTTCATCCACGAAGTCACACGAAGCAGGAATCAGCCGGTCTCCGAGTCTCGAGTGGTATTCGTGGGGTGTGGTGCGCCGCCGTTACCGCTGAACTTCTCCCGGCATTTCCGCTTCACCGCTTTTTTCTTTCACATAATTCATGGCACTGCCGGCCAGGAGGTATCGGCGTTGCAGAGCGGAGACCTCCAGCAGGGTGATGATCCGCTTCCCGTCGACCTCGACCGGGATTTCGCGATCGCCTTCGGCGACGCGTCGTCTCAGTTCGGGGAAAAGCAGCAGGCTGCCGGCAGTGATGAGCTGGTAGTCCTGAGCGTCCTTGAAGCTGAGCGGCAGAATGCCAAAATTGCACAGATTGGCTTTGTGGATACGGGCAAAGCTCTTGGCCAGCTTGGCGCGAACCCCCAGAAAACGGGGCGCGAGGGCGGCATGTTCGCGGCTCGATCCCTGCCCGTAATTGTCGCCCCCAACGACGGCCACCGTCCCGTAGCTTCGACATTTGCGGACGAAATCCGGAGCAAGCCGGGAATAGACGAACTCACTCAGAGCCTGAATGTTGGAGCGTAGCGGCAGAATCTTGCTGCCGGCGGGCATGATCTCGTCTGTGGAGATATTGTCTCCCACCCGTATCACAACCCTGGCTTCGAGGGTTTCGGGGAGCGGGTCCATGACCGGCAGGGGTTTGATATTGGGGCCGCGAATGACTTCCGTGGCACGCAGGGCCTCAGACGGGGAGATGATGGCGGTGGTATCGATCAGGTACTTTTCGGGGTCCATGACCCGCGGGTAAGGCATCTCGCGGGCGAGCTCGCGGGGGTCGGTGATGACGCCCATGAGCGCGGCTGCGGCTGCCGTTTCCGGAGAGCAGAGGTACACCTGGTCACCTTCCGTCCCGGACCGTCCGGGGAAGTTGCGGGGCATGGTGCGAAGACTGACTTCGCCGGTCCCCGGCGCCTGCCCCATGCCGATACAGCCAAGACAGCCGGGTTCGTGGAGCCTGGCGCCGGCCATAAACAACATGATGACGCCCCCGTGGGCTGCCAGGTTGACAACGACCTGGCGACTGCCGGGGTTCACGTGAAATGAGGTGTAGGGATGGGCATGGCGACCTGCCACGATCCTGGCCACCACCATGAGATCGCGAAAGGACGAGTTCACGCTGCTGCCGACGACGACCTGATCCACTTTCAGTCCTGCCACCCGGCTCACCGGCACGACGTTGCCGGGAGACGACGGGCAGGCGATGAGGGGTTCCAGGGCAGCCAGGTCGATGGTATCGTGCTCGTCGTAAGGGGCCTCCGCGTCGGCCTGCAGCTCCTGCCAGACCTCGCCGCGTCCCTGTGCTTCGAGATACCGCCGGGTGTTTTCGTCGGCAGGAAAAATGGTGCTGGTAGCCCCCAGTTCGGTGCCCATGTTGCCGATGGTTTCCCGATCGGTTGGCGACAGGCTGGCGACGCCGGGGCCATGGTATTCCACGATCTTGCCCACACACCCCTTCACCCCGTAGCGTCGCAGCATCTCGAGAATGACGTCCTTGGCGCTCACCCAGTCGGGGAGAGCCCCCGTGAGCTTGACGCCCAGTACCCGGGGGCAGGGAAAGTGATAGGGATAGCCGGCCATTGCCATGGCGATGTCAAGCCCACCGGCACCGATCCCGAGCATGCTGATGCCGGCGGCGCCCGGGGTGTGACTGTCTGCCCCCAGAAGAGTTTTGCCGGGAATACCGAACCGTTCCATATGGACCTGGTGGCAGATGCCGTTGCCGGCGGGGCTGAAATGGAGTCCGTAGCGAGCTGCTGCGGTCTGGAGATAGCGGTGGTCGTCGGCGTTCTTGTGGTCCGTCTGCAGGATGTTGTGGTCGACATACTGCACGGCCAGTTCCGCCTTAACCGTGGAGATGCCGAGGGCCTCGAACTCGAGCATGGCCATGGTCCCGGTTGCATCCTGCAGGAGGGTTTGATCGATTCGGATGGCGATTTCTTCGCCCGGTACGAGCCGTCCTGAAACCAGGTGGGCTTCGAGAATCTTCTGGGTCAGATTGCGTGCCAACGCTTTCCTCCTTCTTGCCAGGGGAAATCAAAAGCCCTTCCTGCTCTACCTGGAGCCAGGCCAGGGTTGCTCCTCAGGCGGCTGCCGGACAGCCTGCAAACCCCGCTCAACCCTATGATCTGGAAGGGATAATGTCAATCAAACTTTGCGCGAAAGAACGCTGCGTTCCCCCGCCGGGGAAAAAGCGAGGCGATCCCGCACCGCATGATGCCGTCAGCGCGTATCTTCTCTTAAAGGGTGTCCGATTAAAAGCAGGGGGGACGCGGGAAAGCAGAGAAGTGGGGGTCCGACCGTCATCGGTGTGCGGCAAACATCCCCGGAGAACGGTCAAACCCCACACCAAGGTTGTCATTCGGTGGTGAGAGGGAGGTACACGATCTCGTTGGCGAGACCTTATTTTACCTTTTCGCTCAAGCTCTTGCCCGGCTTGAACTTAACCACTTTGGAGGCAGGAATCGTAATCTTGTCACCCGTCCGGGGATTACGTCCCTCGCGTGCTGATCTGGTGCCTACACTGAAAGTCCCGAAACCGACCAGAGTCACCTTTTCACCCTTGGAGAGCGCGGCCGAAACTGCAGCGACAAAACCGTCAACCGCTTTTTCCGCCTGGGCCTTGGTAATTTTACTGTCACCGGCAATCTTCGCTACCAAATCTGCCTTTGTCATTTTCTTTCCTCCTCCGTTGTTTCCTCTGATACGTTCCAATGAACCACACCCACTGACAAGATCTTCTCACCTCATCACCTGCCACCGCTATCGCTCAGGTGCATCGTGAGAGCTGACCGGTCACCCCTGCCCACATTCGGCGCCTAATATGAAACTTGATATATGAATAATGCCAAGGGCTTCGTGCCCCGCACCGAGTAGCTCAACCCCCTCCTTAACCGCTAACCCCTGAGCCACCTACCAATGGCGCTGAGTCCTTCTGCTTCTAAGTTTGAAGGCATTCTAAAGAGAGTTTTTTTAAAAAACAACTGTTTTTCTGAGGCTGGAAGCCCATTCAAGCATTTTTTTGGGTTCTGGGCCATGATTCCGGAAGGCTCAAAATCGTCAGCAAGGTTTTTAATTGACCAAAGTCCTGGATATATGGTAGAATTAGTATAGTCAGCGGGGTCATATTCATCTGCTCTTAACTTTAGGATGAAGGAGGGAACCATGGCTGTTCGAGTGTTTATCGAGAGGGAGATCCAGTCGGGCAACGATCTCAAACTTCACAACCTCCTCATGCAGCTCCGCACCAAAGCGATGCTGCAGAAAGGCTACATCACCGGGGAGACGCTCAGAGATGTGAGCAACGCCAGCAAGTTTCTCGTCATTGGTACCTGGAACAGCGTCGAGGATTGGAATGCGTGGCAGGCCAATGCGGAACGCCAGAAGATTCAAGCCGAACTCGACAAGCTCCTGAAAATTCCTGAGAAGATCACCGTCTACACCTACTAATCCTAGCGACCGGTTCCAGAGAAGCAACAACGCACTTTTGCCATTTCCTTAACCATACCTGCCCCTGACGCGCCCGGTAGAGGCCGCTATCATCTCTACCGGGTAAGCCGTCCGTGGCTCTTTATTCCATGTATCGTCGTACCTGATAGACTCCTTTTTCACCTCTGAGGGCTGCGACCACCCGCTTCAGGTGATCGGTGTCCTTGACTTCGATGGTCAACTTGCACACATTCAGGCCATTCGCTCGAGGATCGACCCGGATCCCGACCACCCGCGCATCGGTTTGGCCCAAGACGCTGCTGAGGGTTGCCAGCATGCCCTTCTCGCCGGAGTAGACCACGCGAAGGTCTACCGGATAGCTCTGGTCCTTGCCCGAATCCCACTGGACTTCGATCTGCCGTTCCGCATCACCCTTTTCGAGGTTCTTGCACGCCAGGCGGTGGACAGTGACGCCTCGGCCCCGGGTGATATAGCCTACGATGGGGTCCCCCGGCACCGGATTGCAGCACTTGCCCATGCGGATCATCACATCGTCGACTCCCCGAACCTTGATTCCCTCATCCGGCGGCGCGCCTTTGGGCTTCTCCACCGGGATCGACTCTTCTCGCGGCGCTTCCTCCTCGGCGGCCAGGGAGGGCAGCCGGCCCAGCACCTGGTTGGGAGTGATTTTCCGGTAGCCGATGGTTGCCAGAAGGTCGTCCACCGAGCGCAGGGAGAGGCCGCGAGCGACCTCGAGCAGTTCCGCGGAATTGACCAGGTTGGTGAAATTCAGTCCCTTTTTGCGAAACTCCCGCTCACAGAGTTCCCGTCCCAGGCTAATCGAGCGGGCCCGCTCTTCCGCTTTCATCCAGTGACGGATGCGGTTGATGGCCTTGGTGGTTTTCACGAACTTCAGCCAGTCTTTGCTGGGGCGCTGGTTGGCTGAGGTCATGATTTCAATGGTGTCCCCGTTTTGCAGTTCATAACGGAGGGGCACCAGCTTCCCGTTGACGCGGGCGCCGACGCACCGGTGGCCGACCTCGCTGTGGACCTCATAGGCAAAATCCAGTGGCGAAGCCCCCCGCGGGAGGACCTTGACATCGCCCATGGGGGTAAAAACGTACACCTCATCCGGATAGAAGTCGAACCCGGCGACTTCGGAGAGCCCTTTCGGATCATGCCATGCCTTGTCCCATTCGAGCAATTCCCGCAACCACGAAAACCGCTGGGTTTCCTCAGTAGCCGTTGCGGTCGGGCGTGATCCCTCCTTATAGAGCCAGTGCGCGGCAATTCCTTCGTTGGCGATCCGGTCCATGTCTTCGGTGCGAATCTGGATTTCCACGGGCTCATGGTGAGGGCCGATCACCGTGGTATGAAGCGATTGATACATATTGGTCTTGGGCTTGGCGATGTAGTCCTTGTAACGCCCGGGAACCGGCTCCCAGGCGGCGTGGACCATGGCCAGGGTTTCGTAGCAGGCGGTTACGGAGTCGACCACGATCCGAAAGGCGATGAGGTCATAGATGCGACGGAGATCCATGTCCTGCCGCAGCATTTTCAGATGGATGCTGTAAAGGTGCTTGGGACGGCCGCTGACCCGTCCCCGGATGCCGTTTTCCTCCAGCTTCGCCGTGAGCAGTTGCCTCACTTCATCTATATAGCGGCGCCGCTCCTCCTGAGTCTTGGCCAGTCTCTGCAGGATCTGCTCGCAGGCATCCGGTTCCAGGCAGCGAAAGGCGAGGTCTTCCAGCTCCTGTTTGATCCAGTCGATGCCCAGGCGGCCAGCCAGCGGCGCATAGATGTGGCGAGTCTCTTCCGCCAGGATGCGATGAGAATCGTCGAACCGGTGCTGGAGGCTTCTGATTTGGTGGAGTCGCTCCGCCAGTTTGACCAGCACAACCCGAACGTCGGGGGACATGGCGAGCACCATTTTCCGGATGTATTCGGTCTGGCGTTCCTGGCGATTGCTGAAAGTCAGCTGGCTGAGCTTGGTCACCCCCTGCACAATCCGGGCGACGCCCGCGCCGAATCTTTCTTCCAACTCCTCCGGGGTGACGGTCTCTTCTTCCAGCACGTCATGGAGCAGCCCGGCGGCGATGGTTTCCTCATCCAGTCGCATGCTGGCCAGGAGTCCGGCCACGGTCAGCGGATGGTCCAGATACGCCTCACCCTCCCGCCACACTTTGCCCTGGTGGACCTTCGCGCTGAACACGTAGGCCTTCTCGAGTAAAGCCACATCGGCTTCGGGATGGTAGCTCAGCACCTGATCAAGAACTTGAAAATAGCGCACACCGACCGTCCTGCTGATTAATGGATCTTCTCACCTGTCATTTGGGCAACTTCCCGTAGCAGATGCTCGAGCAATTCGGATTCGGGAATCTTCGCCACCCGCTCGCCTTTCTTGAACAGGAGCCCCTGGCCACGCCCGCCGGCAATGCCGACGTCGGCTTCTCGAGCCTCACCGGGACCGTTCACCACACATCCCATGATCGCCACCTTCAGCGGTGTCTGTACTTTTCTGAGCAGCCGTTCGGCTTTCTCGACCAGGGGAATGAGATCGATCTCGGTTCGTCCACAGGTCGGGCAGCTGATCAGTTCGACCCCGCGGTCACGGACTTTCAAAGCCCGCAGAATGCTGTAGGCAATCGGGATTTCCTCTTCCGGGGCGCTGGTGACGGATACCCGCAGGGTATCGCCGAGTCCTTCGAGCAGCAGCACGCCGATGCCGAGGGCCGACTTGACGGCTGCGTCCACCACCGTTCCCGCTTCGGTAACCCCCAGATGGAGTGGATAGTCGGTTTGTGAAGCCAGCAACCGATAACAGGCGATGGTGTTCAAGACGTCGGACGATTTCATGGAGACTTTGAGGAGATCGAAATCAAGATCCTCCAGCAGGCGGATATGCCGCAAAGCGCTTGCCACCATCGCTTCGGGGGTGGCGTGGCCATACTGCGCCAGCAGGTCCTTTTCCAGGGAACCGCTGTTCACCCCGATGCGAATGGGAACCTGACGCTCCCGCGCTGCGGCGACGACCTTGCGGACCTTTTCGGCCCCGCCGATATTGCCGGGATTGAGGCGCAGACCGTCGACTCCCGCCTGCAACGCCTGCAATGCCAGGCGATGGTCGAAGTGGATGTCGGCAATGAGGGGGATGCCGATGGCCTTCTTGATCTGTGGGAGCTGTTCGGCGGCTTCCCGATCGGGAACTGCGACCCGTACCATTTCGCACCCGACTTCCGCCAGGCGCTTGATCTGGGCAATCGTGGCCCTCCCATTGCGGGTGTCGGTGTTGGTCATGGACTGCACCACAACCGGCGCCCCGCCGCCGATGGGGACGCCGCCGAGGATGATCCGACGGCTCTGCTGCCGCCCTGGGAAAACGTTCAAAGCAGATCCTTTCGGTCACAGCGCAGGGATCATGCTGTCTGACCCTTTCTCAAAAAAGTGCTTCCATAACGGCTTGTGCCATAGTAAGGGAGAACGGTTTGAGCTGGCAAGCCTGCCATGACCAAAAACCCTTCATTCGGTTGCTGGGTAAGAGAGCAAGGTAATGAAAAATCTTCGGATCCTGTTTTGTGCTTCGGAAGCGGCACCTTATGCCAAAACCGGCGGCCTGGCCGATGTGGCCGACGCCCTCCCGGCGGTTTTGAAAGATCTTGGCTGTGACGTCCGACTGTTCATCCCTTTCTATCGCTGCGTTCGGGACTGGGTCAAGGCGCCGAAGCTCCTGCCCGCTCCCTCGCCCATTTCGGTCGGAATCCACGACTACCGTGTCAACCTCCTGGAAACCCGCGCCTTGTCAGGGATTCCCCTCTACCTGCTGGAAAAGGATGAATTCTTCGATCGCTCTTATCTCTACGGTTCGCCCGGTGCGGGCGACTATGAAGACAATGCGGAGCGCTTCATCACCTTCTGTCGTGCCATCCATTCCCTGTGCCATGCGCTTCGGTGGAGCCCTTCCATTCTGCACCTCCATGACTGGCAGACGGCCCTGGCCGCCGCTTACCATCGCACTCAGTGGCGGCACGACCCCCTTCTGGCCGATGCCAAAACCATTCTTACGATTCACAACCTGGCCTACCAGGGGGTTTTTCCACCCCATTATTTTAGCCTCACCGGCCTCCCTGCGGAAGCCTTTTCCATTCACGGCATGGAATTTTGGGGGAACTGCAACTTTCTAAAAGCCGGCCTGGTCTACAGCGATCACCTGACTACCGTCAGCCGTCGCTACAGCCGCGAAATCCAGGGTGAAGAGGCGGGGTACGGGCTTCATGGGGTGTTGATGAACCGAGCCGACCGGCTGTCGGGGATCCTCAACGGGATCGACCAGACGGTATGGAATCCTGCAACGGATTCCTTCATTGCCCAGAACTTCAGTGCCGCCCGCCTGGCCGGAAAGCGCCAATGCAAGGCGGCGTTGCTGGCCGAGCTGGGATTTCCGGACCATGTCGAAAACCTGGCGCTGGTGGGAATGATCAGTCGCCTGGCGACCCAGAAGGGTTACCACCTGGTTTCTGAAATCGTGGATGACCTGATGGCGCTCCCCCTGGTGCTGGCGATTCTGGGCAGCGGCGATGCCGAAATCGAAGAGATGCTGCAAGCGATGGCGGAACGCTATCCCGAACGGATCAAGCTTGTCCTAGAATTCAATGAGCCCCTGGCCCACCGCATTGAAGCCGGCGCCGATCTCTTCCTGATGCCTTCCGCTTATGAACCTTGCGGCCTCAACCAGATGTACAGCCTCCGCTACGGGACCATCCCCGTCGTCCATGCGACGGGCGGCCTGGACGATTCGGTGGTGGACATCCTGGAGGAGCCCTCCCTGGGAACCGGGTTCAAGTTCTACCGGTATGAGGGCCAAGCCTTGCTCGACAGTGTCAAGGCGGCCCTCGAGCTCTTTCGCAACCCGGAGAAGTGGCTCGAACTCCAGCGCCGGGCTATGGCCCAGGAATTCTCATGGCGGCGGTCCGCCGGGGAATACCTGGAAGTCTATGAGAAGGTTCTGAGCGGATAGTGGCGAGGTGTCGGCTCCACTGCGTATCCCGGATTCCGAGCGCGCCAGTGACGATGCCCGGGCACATCTCCTTGACTTTGGGCGGCGGAAGCTCAAGAATTCCGTCCGGGCCCAAGTCGATTCCCCGCTCTTCTTTGAAGGTTGGGCGTATCATGTGGCGTCCCTGCCGGTTGAGTGTGGTTAGGAGGAACATCCCCGGGACCGACTTCGGTGCCGCACCGAGCTGTTGACCATCGGAGAAGGAGCATACCTCATGATCGTGCCGTCCAAGGCTTTTTTCAGCAAGGGTGTAGGCTTCCACAAGAATGAGCTGCAGTCCTACGAACTGGCGCTGCGGGATGCGCGGATTGAGACCCAGAACATTGTGAGTGTGTCGAGCATCTTCCCGCCGAACTGTGAGATTATCGACATCGAAGAAGGTCTGAAACTCCTTCGGCCCGGCCAGATCACCTTCTGTGTCATGGCGAGGCTCAGCGCCAATGAGTGTGGCCGGATGATCGGGGCCTCGGTCGGCATTGCCTTTCCCACTGAGAGAAACCAATATGGATACATCAGTGAACACCATGCGTTTGGCCAGGAGGAGGTTGAGGTCGGAGATTTCGCGGAAGACCTGGCTTCCACCATGCTGGCAACCACCCTGGGCATCGAATTCGATCCCGACAAGGACTACGACGAACGCAGAGAAATCTACCTGATGAGCGGAAAGGTGGTCGAAGCCCTCTCTTTTCCCTGTGTCGCCAGGGGCAGGAAGGGAGGCTATGTGACCGCCATTTCCTGTGTGGTTTTCATCGAATAGTAAGTGATCGTTGAACATTAGGAAAGAGGAGGTACGCCAATGCTGAAAAAGATTGGCATTATCCTCGGCGGGGGCATCCTTCTGGTCGTTGTGCTCTTCGGCTGGTGGATCTTCAGTCGCCCCGACCGCGGCACGACGGGAGAGGTCAGCACCCGTTTTCGGTGGCTTGGTCCCAACGACAAAATTGTGGTGGACGCTTTCGACGATCCCAAGGTTCAGGGAGTCACTTGCCACATCTCGCGGGCGGAAACGGGCGGGGTCAAGGGCCAGCTTGGGGTGGCCGAGGATACGAGCGATGCCGGCATCGCCTGTCGCCAGGTGGGGCCGATCAAGATCCTCAGCGAATTGAAAGAGGGTGAGCGGGTCTTCGACGAGCGCCGCAGCCTGTTGTTCAAGACCCTTCAGGTGGTGCGCTTTTTTGACCGTGAGCGGCAGGTGCTGGTCTATGTTGCCTACAGCGATCGGGTGATCGAGGGGAGTCCGAAGAACAGCATCAGTACCGTGCCGATCATGAAGTGGCCGTCGCCGTAGCGCTGCCCGCAATACAGTTGTTCGAACGGGAACGGTGGCATGACCGGGTGCGAGCCACCGCCGCGTCGAGTTCCTCGGTGGCCGGAGTCATTCCCCCGTTCGCCGTTAAGACCGCGGTTGCCGGCTCGAAGAATGGGCGGACCCACAACCACAGCATCTGCCCGGGCGACGGTCTTTGCGATCGCATAACCGAGGCCGACCACACACGGT
>Ga0255346_1001503_pt1 | contig 32371 bp, 37 predicted proteins | sample wastewater_treat_FD_194410 | JGI IMG/M metagenome (GOLD analysis project Ga0255346, IMG submission 194410) | Wastewater microbial communities from Lulu Island WWTP, Vancouver, Canada - plant22 | ecosystem: Engineered > WWTP > Wastewater > Unclassified | place: Canada: Vancouver, British Columbia...
GAGCGTGGCCAGCCCGGCGGTTACGGCCATGGGATTCCCTGCAAGGGTGCCCGCCTGATACACCGGGCCTTCGGGAGCGAGCAGGGCCATGATGTCCGATCTGCCGCCGAAGGCGCCTACCGGCATTCCTCCCCCGATGATCTTCCCCAGGCAGGTGAGATCTGGTCGGATGCCCACCATGTCCTGGTAGCCGCCGTAGCAGCACCTGAATCCCGTGATCACCTCGTCGAAGATCAGCAGCGCCCCGTGATCCCGAGTGATCCTGCGCAGCTCTTCGAGAAAGCCCGCTTTTGGAAGCACGACCCCCATGTTGCCCGCCACCGGTTCCACAATCACCGCCGCGACTCGGACGCCATGCTCGGCCATGAAGGCACGCAATGCCTCGATGTCGTTGTACGGGAGCACGGCGCTGGTGGAGGCGATTTCACGGGGCACGCCCGATGTGTCCGGAACGCCGAAGGTCAGGGCGCCCGAGCCGGCCCTGACCAGGAGACTGTCCACATGACCGTGGTAGCATCCCTCGAACTTGACGACGAGGTCCCGGGAAGTGAATGCCCTGGCGAGCCGGATGGCGCTCATGGTCGCCTCGGTTCCGGAGCTGACGAGCCTGACCTTCTCGATGGACGGGACAGCCTCGCAGATCTGCTCGGCCATCCGAACCTCGAGCTCTGTGGGCGCTCCGAAGCTCATCCCCTTCCCCGCCTGGCGTATCACTGCATCCACCACTTCGGGATGACAGTGCCCGAGTATCATTGGTCCCCACGAGAGCACGAGGTCGATGTATCTGTTGCCCTCGCAATCGACGAGGTACGGGCCAAGGGCCTCCCTGATGAACCGCGGAGTGCCTCCCACCTTCCGGAAGGCCCGTACCGGAGAGTTTACGCCCGACGGTATGCGCTTCTTGGCCCGCTCGAACAGCTCAGCGTTCTTCACCCGAGTTCCTCCTGTCATAGTTCATGGATGATTTCTTCAGCTCCCTGCCGCTCCAGTATACCCGGTATTCGTTAAGGCCGAGCGACGAAGCCACCTCATCGACGACTCGAAGGACATCGTCTTCCGTCCTGCCGTGGATCATGGAAAACAGATTGTGTCCGCCGAAACCGGGCCGCTCGTAGCAGTGGGAGATTTCCTTGCGGGAAGCCATCATGCGGCCGACATCCTCGACCCGTTCCTCCGGTACGGCCCAGACAACCATCGCCCCCGAGGAAAAACCGGCGCGACGGTGACGGAGCACCGCCTTGACGCTCCGGACGACCCCCTGCCGGCTGAGCAGAGCCAGCCGGGAGACGAACACCTCCGGTGCTATTCCGAGTTCATCCGCCCATGCATCGAAAGGCCTTATCTCCAGAGGCAGGTCACCCTGTACGAGCTTGATGATTTTCCGGTCGATATCGTCCATGTGAAAGAACCTACACCGACTTCATGGAAAGGTTCAACCCCCAAGTGTCGCGAAGCCCTTCAGATACGGCATCTTCCGGCACGAGCCTCGATTCCGCCTCCCGGACTGTGAAAAAAACAGGCCCGGATCATCCGAAGAATATAAAAATAAGGCAATATACTATTCTGAAATATCAATAAATTATACGTTACCCAACAGAATGATTACTGAAAGTTCCCTATAAAAAAACCTACTTGCATTATGAATCACTATTCAGTAATATGGGTAGGCGTCGATAACCCGGGGCATAGGAAAATGGACGACAAAGAAAAGAAAAAGATGTATCTGACGGTGGCTGACCTGAGCACCATGGGAATCGCCATGGTGCTGTGCATCATACTGGGACTGGCGGCAGGCTTCTATCTGGATCGCGTTTTCGGGACAGAACCCATCCTCACCCTGGTGTTTATCTTCGGCGGTATCCTCGCAGGGTTCAGGATCATGTACAAGACTTACATGAGGTTCTTCAGCGAAGGAAAATCCGATGGCCCCAACAGCAAGTAAAGATCCGGTACAAAAGCGCATCGAGGCTATTTCCGCAGGCATATGGCTTCTGCTGTGCATCACGGGTTATGTTTTCCTGGGCCCGCACTTTGCGTCCGGCGTTCTTGTCGGTGGGGTCGTCTGTATGATCAACTACCAGTGGCTCTACCGGCACGCGAAGGCGGCCGTAACGCTCACGGCCCGACAGGGAAAATCGTTCATGGCGAAACGGTACTTCCTCAGGCTTGCGGCCACGGGCGTCGTTCTCTATCTGCTGATAGCCGTTGCGAAAGTGAATATCATCGGACTCTTGCTCGGGCTGTCCGTAATCGTTCTGGGAATCATGAGCTACGCATGCTTCACCTACATATTTGCGGGAGGAGATTGACATGGAACACGGGTATCTTATTTTGGATTTTATCAATAAACCTCTTTACCATTTCCTGCACGAGAACTTTCATCTCACCGACGGCAACCACATGATCCAGGTCACCTTCACCTGGTTCTACATGATCATCATCATCCTGCTCTCATTTCTCGTAGCGCGCAGCATCAAGCTGGTTCCCGGGAGGCTCCAGAATTTCCTCGAAGTGGTGATCAGCGGACTCAAGGGCCTCCTGGTGGACACCATGGGTGAAAAAGGGATGATCTTCTTCCCGCTCATGGCAACGATCTTCCTCTTCATCCTCGTGTGCAACCTGGGCGGCATCATCCCGGGCTTCTATTCTCCGACCGCCAACCTCAACACCAACCTTTCCATGGCGCTGACGGTCTTCCTTCTGACCCATATCGTGGGAGTGAAGATCCACGGCGCAAAATACATCAAGCAGTTCTTCGGGCCGGTCTGGTGGATGGCGCCGATCATGTTCCCCGTGGAAGTCATCGGGCATCTCGCCCGGCCGCTTTCACTGACCATGCGGCTGTTCGGGAATATCTTCGGCGAAGATCTGGTGCTGATCGTGCTGCTCATCCTGGTTCCCTTCCTCATGCCCATTCCCATGCTGGTGCTCATGCTCTTCACCTCGCTGCTTCAGGCCTTCGTGTTCACTCTGCTTGCCATGATGTACATCAGCGGCGCCATGGAGGAGGGGCACTAGGACGATTACCGAAAACATCCGATGATACGGCCTGCTCATTGCTGCATCGGAAAATGAAGGCTGGTGGGGCATAATAAGGTTGCTCGCCAGCTTTTTCATAATAAGGAGCTGAAAATTAAACGATAGGAGGATTTTTTATGAAAAAGGTTCTGTTTTCTTTGGGGGCTTCAGCATTCTTCGTACTGATCTTCGCGGCCATGGCGTGCGCCCAGGAGGGCGGCGCAAGCCCTGAGGCAATCCAGTTCTTCAGCTGGGTCGCCATTGCCACCGGTATCGGCATGGGCATCGCGGCCATAGGCACCGGCATCGGCCAGGGCCATGGCGTTCAGGGTGCATGTGACGGCATCGCCCGAAATCCCGAGGCGTCAGGCAAGATACTGACCGCCCTGATTCTCGGTCTGGCCATGATCGAGTCCCTGGCCATTTATGCGCTCGTTATCGAGCTCATTCTGCTCTACGCAAACCCCTTCCTTCAGTATATCGTCGGATAAGACCGCAAGACGCCGTCGGGGCGGCTTCCCAGCAGGCCAAGCTGCCCCGATGCGTCTCCAATTCCTTTCTTTCCCATGTCATCGCTCATGGCGTGAGCGCCCAGGGGGCCGTTTCATCTCCCTGGAGGTGGTGTTCATGAATGTGCCGAGATATGTGGACGCCGGGTTCGGAGGATTCGGCGGTCGGCTGTCCGTATGACAGGACTCGTCGCAGAAGGCTGAATATGGCGTTTCGTTGATCCCGAAGATCCGGCCTCCCCCGGCACGGAGAAGGCAGCGGCATTACATGCCGATGAGCGCTTTGACCTTGTTCCTCCTCTCGTCATCCGAGAAAAGGAACACGAGAACGCCCCCCGCCACCGCAGCGAGGGAAAGAGGTCTGAAGAAGACTCTCAGGACCGATCTCACAAGAGACAGAGCCCCTCCGATGATTCCGAAGATAATGACATCAGCGAGAATGAACTTGGCGAGCTTGAAAGGAAAAAGGATTACACCCTTTATGAAGCGGAAGATAAAGCCCATGAAAAGATACCTCCTGCGTTTTACTCTAGTGCTTAATATAGTGCTGCGGAAACCGCGCCTCAAGAATCCTTCTTACCCAGAATCAGCTCCTCTGCAGCCCCGAGGGAATCCTTCGAGACAAGGGCCGCCCGCCTGTTTTCCTCCTGGATCTTGAGATAGATTTCCTCCCGGTGTACTTCAACGCTTTTCGGAGCCCGAATGCCCAGCTTGACCTGTGTCCCCTTGATCTCGACCACGGAGATCTGGATATCATCGCCTATGGCTACGGCTTCTCCTACTTTCCGGGTGAGTATAAGCAATCAGCCTCCCTGAACACGGCTTTTTTTGAGGGGGGATATTACCTGATTATTTTATGGAAAGCAACGACTGCATCATCTCGTCACAGATCGATATGAGCTTTGCAGCGGCCTGCCAGAGATACTGATACTTCAGGAGTTCGGTGGATTCCTCGTCGAGATTGACCCCGGTTATGCTTTCTTTTCTGCCGATATACTGATCCAGCAGAGCTGCGTTGTATTTCTCGTTGGTGCGCGCATTCTGGACATCGACCCCCACCTCCGCGATCAGCGAGCTGTAATACGCATCGAGAGTGGTGTTCCTCCCCGATCCTCCCAGGTTTGTGATAACCTTGTCCTGGATGGAATAGACGGCAAGCGCCACCCCGTTCTCCCCTTGGGCCACCTTCCCGTTGCTGTCAAGGTAGCCTGTGGAGATCCGCCCGGAGTCTGCCAGAAGGTCGGCGCTGACGCCAAGGGTCTGCGTGATGTCGTCCCTGTCCGAAGCGGGTGTCCCCGACTCCTCGGACCAGGTGAAGAACGTGTTCACTCCCATGATTGCGAGAGCATTGCTCGATTCCGCGCCCGGAGAGCTCCTGACGGCGAACGTATGATTGCCGCTGGCCTGGATAGTGAAGTAACCTTCCGCGTTGAGGGACGCGGTGATCTCGCCGCCCCCGGCTGCGGCTTCGGTGTTTATTTCTGTTATCAGATCTCCGATCGTAGTGCCCGCAGGATCGATGATATAGGTGTTCGCCACCTCTCCGGCGTCATCATAAACTACGACCTCGAACTGTCCTCCCGGGACGAAACGGTCGGAAAAGAGAAAATCGGACCCGAGATCGTCGGTCAGAGCCGAGATCTGTACGGTCCCTGTCATGGAACTCACCGACGCCGCGCCGACGCCTTCAGAGTGCAGAGAATTCACCTGCCAAACCAGCTCTTCCACCAGGCTGTTCAGAGAACCGAGGTACCTGTCGATCTTGGTGTCGCGGACATTCACCCAACCGGCGAGCTTGCCGCCTTCCAGTTTGTCGGTGATATTGACGGTCCTTCCCGACTGGTCCATCCAGATAATGTCCGTCAACCCGGTTGTGGCATTCTGCCGGCAGTCCAGGGTGTAGGCGCTGTTTCCGAGCACCAGCGGTGTCCCCCCCAAGACATAAACCATCACCTGCCCCGAGGACTCCTCCTCGTAATAATTTATATCCACATACTCGGAAAGCTGCTCCACAAGCAGATCTCTCTTATCACGCAAGTCATTGGCATTGATGAGCCCCTTGACCTCGATACTCGTGATCTGGGCGTTCAAGTCCGCGATCTGGCTGATGATTGTGTTCATCTGGTTAACGTATCCCTGGATGCTGGAATCGAGATACCGCTGATATTGCCGAAGGTTGTAGTCGACATCGTTAATGAACTGGGTCATATTGCCGGATTTTGCGATAAGCGATTCCCGTTCGGCCGTGCCGTCGGGGTTATTGGAAAGATCGCCCCACGCGTTCCAGAACTCTCCCATAAGCGCATTGAGGCCGTATTCGTCGCTCTCGTTGAATATGGTCTCGATCTCCTCCATAGCGGTGTTCTGAGCCTGCCAGTAATAATATTGAGAAGTCTTGAGGTCCACCTGCTTGTTGATGAAGGTATCATAGGCCCTGATCACCTCGGTAGCCTTCACCCCTGTTCCGATCTGGCCCGGGCCCATGGTTATGGGTATATTGGCCTGTACCTGCAGCGACTGCCTCGAATACCCCGGGGTATTCGCGTTGGCGATGTTGTGCCCCACAACCTCGATGGCCAGCTGCGACGAGTACAGCGACCACCGTGCAATGTCCAGCGCTCCGCTCAATCCCGGCATATCACACCCCTGTGTTCACCGTCAGGCTCACGCCTTTGGACTTCTTTCCCTGGCGATCATAGCCGCTTTCGCAGCCCGAAAAAAACACCTCGAGCTGCCGCCCGATCTCCTGAAGCCTGCCTGTCACCAAGGATTTCGACAGGTTGTTGTATCCCGAGGCCTTTCTCCAGAGCATGACGAGGTCCTGTTGGAGCCCCCGTATCTTTTCCGCAAACTCGGGCACCGGCCGCTCATCCGTCGCGTGAAACTCCTGCCGGTTTTCTGCAATCTCCCGGAGGATCTGATGTTTTTCCGGCATCGATTCCTCCAGGGATTCAACGTCCTGACTCGAAATGAAATCGAGCTCTTTGCGGAGGAGTTCGGTGAGGCGCGTCACCAGATCCTTTTCCCTTTCGAGCCTTTCGATCACCATGGTATGTGCATCCCTGCCGGTCTCTGTCGTCATGTGATCTCCTTCTCCTGCCCGTAAAGAAGCTACGGTCGCCCCATGTATATATTTCTCGGTCTTTTCTCGACTCGCTTTATTCACCGCGTTCACTCTTTATCATTCCCGCCTGCATATGCTGTCTGACCATATCGCCTATGCCCAGTGCGCCCGATTCCGCTATTGCCTGTGCTATGGACTGAAACATCAGATCCTTGTAGATATCCGAAGCCAGACCGCCTTCAAAGAGGCCTTCGGGCATCGACTCTCCCATGGTCTTCAGGAGCTGATGGGCGAAAATGGATTCGAACTCTCTGCATGCCAGATCGAGCGCCTTGTCCGGATTTGCGCCCTTGACATGATACATTTCCGCGATCCCTTTGATCATATGACCTCCAGATCTGCATGCAGCGCACCGGTACGTTTGATGCATTGAAGGATGATCACCAGATCCCTCGGTGCGACGCCGATCGCATTGAGGGCCGAGACGAGATCGCCGATGCTGGTGCCTGTGGGCAGCATCACAAGCCTCTGCCCGCCTTCCTCCACTCTGATTCCGGTCTGAGGCGTGACGGCCGTGACTCCCCGGGAGAAAGGTCCGGGCTGTGAAACCGCCGGATCTTCGGTGATCTCGATGCTCAGGTTGCCATGGGCGATGGCGACCGTCGAAATCCTGACGTTGTTCCCCATGACCACGGTGCCTGTCCGCTCGTTGACGATCACCCGAGCCCTGACGTCGGGAGAAACCTCCACCGATTCGATCATGGCGATAAATTCAACGGTCCTGTCCCAGTACTCCTGAGGAACCTCCACCTGAATCGTTGAAAGATCTTTCGCCTTCGCTGCACCACTTCCCAGGCGTGCATTGATGGATTCCACCATCCGGTGTGCGGTGGTGAAATCAGGGCTGTTCATCACGAGAATCATCTCCCTGCCCATATCCAGATCCAGAGAGCGCTCCACCACAGCGCCTCCGGGGATCGTTCCCACGGTGGGAAAGTTCTTTGTCACTTCCGACCCCGACGCCCCTCCGACGGAAAATCCGCCCACGGAGACAGGCCCCTGCGCCAGTGCATACACCTTGCCGTCGGGACCGTGAAGCGGGGCCGAGATAAGGGTGCCTCCGGCAAGAGACGATGCGTCTCCGACTGAAGATACCGTGCAGTCGAGTTTCTGAGAGCTCTTGGCAAAGGGCGGCAGGTTGGCAGTGACCATGACCGCAGCCACGTTCTTTACCTTGAGCATATTAGGATCGACGGTGATTCCCATGTTCCGGAGCATGTTGGCCAGGGATCGGATGGTGAACTGGGATCCCGCCTTGTCGCCCGTTCCATTGAGGCCTACTACGAGCCCGTAGCCGGCCAGCCGGTTCTCCCTCACGCCCTGAATCTCCACCAGATCTTTGACTCTTACGGCCAGTACATCGGTGGAAGCAAAAAGAAGAAAGAATATTAAGACCAGTCTCTTCATGATTCTCCTCAAAACGGCCAGACCTTGTCGAGGGCCCGGGCAATGAACCCCTTGCTCTGCTGATCACCGACAATGCCGCTGCCGTAATAGTCCAGCTGCATATCCGCGATGTACGTCGACTGGATGGTATTGTTCACGCTGATATCATCAGGCCTGATGATACCCGAAATGATAATGTACTGATGCTCGCTGTTCACACGGGTTTGCTTCTTGCCTCTGATCACCATGTTGCCTGAGGGAAGGATGCGCTCGACCCGCGCTGATACCGTGCCCGAAATCGTTCCCTTGCGGGAGGTTTTCCCCTCTCCCTCGAATTCGGATGTAGATGATGCGCTGACGGAAGGAGTGAGCCCGTATCCCAGTACCGATGAACGGTCCAGGGGAAGTCCGAGCAAGTCGGTGATGGAGCTGTCCGTTGAGTATTCCCTGTCGGCCTCGGTTTTCGCTTCTTTGTTGGCGGAGGAGTTTTCCACTATCTGGACCACAACGATATCCCCGATCCGACGCGCCCGGGCATCGCTGTACATGTCCACAAATTTGGCGCTCGGCGTCCAGAGAGACCCCGGTGAAACCACCTTTTCGGAAGACTCTTCAACGGGGACGGCAAACTCGTCCTCACTCAGGCAGGGCGGCTTCTTCATATGCGAGCAGGCGCTCAGAGAAACGATCACCGCTCCGACGACAACCAGGTGAAATACCTTCATCAAACCCTCCTAGAACATAACCTCGATACGTGATGCAGCAATAACAGTGCCAAACACCTGCCTGCCCGATGCGGCGTTTTTCACAGGGATGCGTTCCTGAAGAAAACCGTCTTTGAGCGCTATGCCTTTATCGCGTATCAGAAGGTTACCGATGCGGGCCTCTATGAACACCGGATCTCCCCTGTTGATCATTGGAGGCTGCTCGACATTGGTCCTCAGAACAGGCCGCCCCTCGCGAAGCGTGCTCTTGGCGCGCATGCCCAGGCATTCCTTCTTTTCCCGAACAACGGACGGGTACGATGATATGTCCAGATGCTTCATCTCCAGATCTGCATCGGCGATCACGGCCCCCCGAGGTATATTCGTCCTCGCCACCGGCACCTCTGCAATGACCCTGACTTTTCCGCTCACCTGGCATGTGGCGGCGGTTGTACCGGTCCCGGCGGAAAGGGTCGCCGGGGTATAGCCCAGAAAGTCCTCCCGGGAGGAAAAATTTGCCTGTATGGCGCTGCGGTGTTTTGCCGGCACCCGAAAGCACCGAGGTGTTTTTATGCTTTCAATCATGATATTCCCGGTTTTTTCCCACGGGCTGTTTTTCAGAATCGCTTCCCGGTAGATTCTTTCCAGTTCCTTGCCGGATATCTCCACATATCTCTCGCTCACTCGCACATTTGTCGATCCGTTCATGACCACGGGCTCCGGGGTGTGTTCCTTGATCCTGCCCGCCACGAACGCTGAAGAGAGCGTTATTTCGAGAGGCCCTGAAGGAGATCTCATGATGCTGATTGAAGAAAGCTTTTCTCTGCCCGGACCGGCAATGTCCGCGATATCGTTCAAATGGATGTATTCTCCGGAGACGAATGCCTTTTCCTTCAGCGTCACCGCATTCACACCCGAGGCCGCAGAAGGTTCAACGGCGAGCAGGGTAATGCATACTAGCGGCAGCAGATACTTCATCATTTTCTCTACCTCGCGATGGAGGTGACGACGCCAAGCATGGTATCAGCAGTCTTGATCGACTTTGAGTTGAGCTCGTACGCCCGCTGTCCTACGATCATGTTGATCATCTCCTCGATGGCATCCACATTGGACATCTCGAGGTAACCCTGTGCGATGGTGCCGAAATTATCGGTTCCAGGCACTCCCTGGATGGGATCGCCTGACGCTTCGGTGGCTACATAGGCATTCATGCCTACTGCCTTCAGTCCGGCGGGGTTCGTAAAAATATAAATGGGTATCTGCCCGGTGGCTATCACTTCTCCTCCGCTCGACAGGCAGGTGATATCGCCGTTTTTTGCTATGACTATCGATGCAGCATCCTGTGGCACGGAAAAATCGGGCTGCAGCCTGTCCCCTCGGGAGTTCACGATGTAGCCGTCGCTGTCCTTCTTAAACGAGCCGTCCCTTGTGTAGATCTCCTGGTCCTCCGAAAGAACGAGGAAGAATCCCTCTCCCTCGATTGCCATGTCGAGGTCGTCTTTGGTCTCAAGATAATCACCCTGGGTGAACATCTTCTGCACAGAGATAGGGCGGGTGCCCATTCCCACCTGGATGCCGACCGGCACAGTGCCTCCCGATGCTGTTGGCGCTCCGCTCTCCTGGTATGTCGCGTAGAAAAGATCCTCGAAATTGGCCCTGCTTTTCTTGAACCCTGCGGTATTCACGTTTGCCAGGTTGTTCGCCATTACGTCAATCATCAGCTGCTGTGCATTCATGCCCGTCGCTGCCGACCACATTGCCCTGATCATAATACCCCCCTTTCCTTAAGCGGTTGTTCCTACGTTGCGTATGGACTGTGCGTATGCATCGTCCACGGATTTGATCACTCTCTGAAACGATTCGTATGCCCTCTGAGTGGTAATGAGGCCAATCATTTCCCCGATGGGGTCGACATTTGCGGATTCGATGCATCCCTGGCGGATATCGGGCACATCGATGATTTCCGGAACATACCCTTCCCTGACGGCGAACAGTGAATTCCCTTCACGCATCAGGGCGTAATCCTCCACAGCGACTATCTGAAGTACATCCGCAATGTTTCCGTCCACCATGATCCTGCCCTGGGAATCGATCGTCACAATCCCGGAGCCTACGGTGATATCCCCGCCCTGCCCCTGGACCGGATATCCCTGAGGTGTCACCAGCAGTCCTTCGGGAGATATCTGAAACGCTCCGGCCCTTGTATACCTCGGCCCGTTCTCCGTATTGACGACAAAAAAACCTTCCCCCACAATGGCTGCATCCAATGGATTTCCGGTGTCTCTGAACGAACCCTGAGCGGTGTCGATATACTGACCGCCAAGAATGACATCCACGGGAATGGAGCGGTACTGGCCGGGGGAAAGCAGAGAAGCGTCCAGCACTCTCTGGAATTCCTCGAAGGACACCGCGTTCTTTTTGAAACCGGCGGTGTTGATGTTGGCAAGATTGTTGGAAATGATAGCCAGCCGCTCCTCCATGGCGATTGCGCCCGCCGCGGCGGTATATATGCCCTGATCCATACCTTCTCCTTTCAGACAATCAGTGAGCAACGACAATGCCAGCCGAATGGAAAACCACTGTTCAAGCGATCCCGTGAAAACGGTTGTAGGAAATTTTTTCCGGCCTGATACGCACCGCCGGCAAGGACGGAAAATACCGATAAGGGGTTGATTTTACGAGCAGGGAAAATACTCTAAAGCTTATTATCCACATACCGATATAAACGTAAAAGACCTGCCTGAAAAGGAAAGCGAAGGAGTGTACATGGAGGTCAAAAGCATCTTCGTCAATCTCATCATGAAGAGCTATGAGAAACCGGATTCTCCTAGATCGAGAGACAGTCATAAGGAAGTTCCGGAGAAAGAATCAGCCCGGGATATGGTTTCCATATCACCGCATACGAGCCGGCGGCTTTTCGGAGAGCTCATGGAGCATAGTCTGAAGAAAGGACTGAGCGGGGTTTGTGCAGATGAAAATTAACAATACCACCAATCTTGAGGCAATCAAGGCATATGGAACGAACGCGGCCGAGCGGCCCCACCCGACACGGGAAGCCGGCGAGAAAAATCACAACACCATATCCATCCAGGACAAGATCCATATTTCTTCAAAGGTAAAGATGTTTCAGGACATCAGACAGGCGGCTCTCGATGCCCCTGACATCCGGGCCGAAAAGGTCGAGGACGCCCGGCAGAAGATAAGCAGCGGCATCTATCGTCCGGACTACATGATGATCGCCGACAAGCTGCTGAGCCACAATATCAGCGCTAAGATCTGAGACCGGAGGGATCGACCGACTCGATATACTCAAGATGCGGCCCCCGTAACAGGCCCGTCTCCACACGGCATACATACAGGTTCCTGGGCACCTTGCCTGAATGCCGGGAGCGGATCGCATTATCGACGTCTTCCTGCTCAGATGCCGGATTGATATCAACCATCAGCGGTTCCATCTCCTCCAGGAGATCGAACAGAAGAAAATATGAATCCGCCCCCAGGACCGCAAAAGGTTCCTCATATCCCCTGTGTCCCGGAATTCGGAGAACATGCCTGATGTATTCCAGCATCCTTCCCGACCGGGTGGACCGGGGATGATAGTCGGTCACCAGATACACGCCTTCCAGGCTCTCTCCTCCGCGTGCAAGAAATCGCTCCTCCTGCGGAACATTGACCACGAGGATCGATGACCGCTGCTCCTGCTTCTGCAGCAGCTCTATCGCGGGAATCGACGTTTTTTCCGAATAAGGAATATAGATGACGCCGGGGTTCTGCTCCTTCACGGATCTGAGAACGTCCCCAAAATCGGCGTTTCCATCCGGAAGAATGCGAACTTCGCTGATGGAACCACCCAGCCTTATCATCTCGGATGAGAATATGCTCGCCAGCACGATCGAGTCAGGAGCTTCCTGATCGAGGAGGATAATCGCATCGACGGCGCCCAGGGTCGCCCTGGCGAACAGCGCCGCAGAGCGTGCCCGCTCTTCCAGCGAGCTGCCCACCTGAATGGCACATCCCCGACTCTTGTCGAAGAGGTCTTGGACGGATGGCACGATGCTGATGAACGTGCCGCTGTCCCGGGAAAATTCCCCGTTCGAGCCGAAGACGCGGGAAGATCTGAAGAGAATCGGGCCCTCGACGTTTTTTTCCCTGGCGAGATCTGCTACGGCTTCGAGAGAATCGAAGGTCCGTACGCCCGGATTCTCCTGGACCAGATCCACCTTCCGCCCGGCGAGAACGGATCTGAGACCATGAGCCTCCCGAATGCCTTTCCATATCAGCTTATCCGGGAATTCAGCCCCGTCCGAGACATCCATCCACACATGCACCTGCAGGGGCTGAAGATTCGGCTCGTATTCCGCGGGCTGCTGCCCCTTATCCTCGATACAGCCGGCGGCAAGCGCCGCGCAGAGCATCCCGAGCACCACTGCCGAACCGGCCAGAACCCTGAGTTTCACAAGAATGTGTCTTCCCAAATTACCCGCTCCTAGAAACGTTTGGTATATACCACTGAAGTATGGTATTCAAGCACCGGAAATCGTCCTTCCCTGACATCGCGAGAAAGGAGAATGAGCTTTGCCCTGTATTACCGTTCTGGGCCGTTCGTACGACACCGAGCTCGTCATCTTTGACAAGGATGGAACCCTCCTGGATTTCAGCACGACCTGGGTAGGGATCATCAGGGAGTTCATCACAAGCCTCCATGCCTATGCCCCTGTATCCGAAGCGCTGAAGAAAAGAATCGAAGACGCGCTTGGCATATCGGTCGACGATTCACGGATCGACGGCAACGGGCTGCTGGCCATGGGGACATTCACCGAATGCAACGCGCTCCTGACCTACTGTCTGTATCGGGAAGGCATCCGGTGGGACAGGGCTCATGACATTGTCGAAGAGGTGGGACACAGAGTGTTCGGCTCAGAATCCCGAAAGAAGCACGTCAGGGCCGCGCGGGGCGCTCTTGATCTCCTGAAGACGCTCAAAGCCCGGGGAATCCCCGCAGCTGTCGCCACCAATGACAAAAGAGCCGATGCCCTGATAGACATGGAATCCATCGGCGCCCTCCCCTATATCGATTTCGTAGTTGGGGCGGACAGCGTGGAGAACTCAAAGCCGGCCCCCGATATGATAGAGAAGATCTGCTCGTTCCTGGGCAAGGATCCCGGCAAGTCGATCCTGATCGGTGACACGGTCATGGACGCACTGCTTGGCAGAAACTCGGGCACAATGCTCACCATAGGCGTCAAAGGGATCGTACCGGGAGAAGAGCTTGCAAGGTATATGGATGTGGTGGTATCCAGCCTCGAGGACATTTCCTGAGCTTTCCGGATTTCTTCCGACTCGCGCACGGTTTTGTACCAGGCGCCGGGTTTTCATATCCGGGGCTCAGGATTCCCGGTAAACCTCTGCAGAAAAGATCTTGAGCATATCGCGCTCGGCATCCCCTTCCTCGATTGGTCCGATCTGCCTGCTCAGCCGAGCCAGAGCATTAGATGTGCTCCATGCTCCGGTTTTTAAATCATGCGGAAGCATCGCCGCCTGGCGGAATCCCCTCTTCAGCATGATTCCTCGTGCACCCGAAGAGAGATCGGCCGACTGTTCAACAGGTTCTATCGCGGTGACGACGGTGATTTCCAGAGTCGCGGCGTCCAGCTCGTCTGCTGTGAGCGGAGAAAAGCGGGGGTCTCTGAAGGCGGCATATATTGCGCACTCTCCCACCGCCTGCCAGAGGGGAAGAACAGGCAGGGCATATCCCATGGAGCCCCTTAAGGCATTTTTTTATATATGCTTACAAAGACGGCGCATCGCTCTTTGAGCCCCCCGGTGATCTGATTCTTCCACGAGGCATCCGGCGCCCCTCCGCTCACGGCAAGCCGTATTGCTTCCCGAGCGAGGCTCATGAGGGTCTTCTGCTCAGCGGGCGCGAGTTTCATGACACACCTTGCGAACATTCATAGCATAAATACCGGCGCAAAGGACATGCGAAACTGTATCACCGTCCGACCGGGCAGGAGTTTATTGACTCACTGGATGAAATCTTCTATATAGGCCTTCGATTTGACAGATTAAGGGAGCCGATGATTTGGAAGATATTAACCGCCTGGTCAGGCAGCGGATCGACAAGTATGAAACCATGAAAAGGGAGATGGGGGTCGCCCATTTCCCCAACACCTACCGCAAGGACACGGATGTCTCGAACTTCATCGAGTCCTATATCTCGAAGAGCCCGGAAGAGCTCATGGAGATCCGGAAGGTTCATTATCTGGCGGGACGCGTCATGGCCATGCGCACCTTCGGCAAGGCATCGTTCATACACTTCCAGGACGCATCCGGAAGACTCCAGGCGTTCTTTGAAAAGAATACGCTCGGCGGAGATGCCTATGCGCTTTTCAAGAAGCTCGATATCGGTGACATTATCGGCCTGTGGGGCACTCCCATCAAGACGCGGACCGGTGAGCTCAGCGTGTATGTACAGGGGTTCGAGCTCCTGACAAAGTCTTTCCAGCCGCTGCCGGAAAAATGGCACGGTCTGAAAGACGTGGAGATCCGCTACCGGCAGCGCTATGTCGACCTCATTGTATCCCCGGAGGTCAGGCAGACCTTTCTCACCCGGACCAAAATCATCAGCGCCCTGAGGTCCTATATGGATTCCCACGGGTTCATCGAGGTGGAAACCCCGATGATGCAGACTATCGCAGGAGGCGCAACGGCCAAACCCTTCCTCACCCATCACAACGCCCTGGACATGGATCTCTATTTGCGGATAGCGCCCGAGCTTTATCTCAAAAGGCTTCTGGTGGGGGGATTCGAGCGGGTGTACGAGATCAACCGCAACTTCCGCAATGAAGGGCTCTCGACCAGACACAACCCTGAGTTCACCATGATGGAGTTCTACCAGGCCTATGCCGACTACACCGACCTCATGAACTATACCGAGGACATGATCTCGACCATCGCGCGTCAGGTGTCGGGAAAAGAGGTCGTCACATATCAGGGGATGGAGATCGACCTCCGAGCCCCCTGGAAGCGGTACACGCTCCGGGATGCCGCCATCGAAGTCGGGGGGGTGCCACGGGATGTTTTCGACGACCTGCCAAAGGCCGTGGCATACTGCAAAGACCGGGAAATGGACATCACGGGCGATGAATCACTGGGCGAGCTGCAGCTCGCACTTTTCGAAGAGACCACGGAAGAAAAGCTCATCCAGCCGGTGTTCATCACCTCGTATCCGACCGATGTCTCGCCCCTCTCACGAAGAAATATGGAAAATCCATCCCTTGTGGACCGCTTCGAGCTCTATATCGCAGGCAGAGAGATCGCGAATGCCTTCAGCGAGCTCAACGATCCCTTCGATCAGCGCCAGCGCTTCGTCGAACAGCTCAAGAAGAAGGAAGGGCCGTCCGAGCTGGATGAAGACTACATCCGCGCCCTCGAGTACGGGATGCCGCCTGCCGCCGGTGAAGGGATAGGCATTGACAGACTCGTCATGATCCTGACAGACAGTCCTTCCATCCGGGACGTAATCCTGTTTCCCCTGCTTCGCAAAGGAGAGGTGTCCTGAGGTTTGAATTTCTCGTTGCCAAAAAATATCTGAGGGCGAAAAAGAGCCAGCGGTTCATCAGCTTCACCTCCGGGCTCTCGGTGTTCGGCATCGCGATCGGCGTGATGGCCCTCATCGTCGTGCTTTCAGTGATGAACGGCTTCGAGGAGGACATCAAGACCAAGATCCTGGGCACTCAGTCCCACATCGTGATATCCACGTATCAGGGAGGGATCGCCCGTCCGGACGATCTCGAGCGGAAGATCATGCAGGACCCCGGAGTCATCGGTGCGGCGCCCTTTATCCTCTCGCAGGGGCTGATCTCGGCGCCCGGGGGCATTTCGGGCGTGGTGATCAGGGGCATCGAGCCGGCGAGCGCCGAAAAGGTGATCCGGCTCAAGGAAATCATTACTCAGGGCAGCTCCCAGAACCTCAACGAAAGCGGGATTCTCCTCGGGTCGGAGCTGGCTCTGCGCTCGGGCGTTTCCGTGGGAGACGCCGTCACCGTCATCTCGCCCACCGGATCGATGACGCCTCTGGGCATGATTCCCAAGTCCATGTCGTTCATCGTCCGGGGAATCTTCTCGACCGGCATGTACGAGTACGACAGCAATATGGTCTACATCTCCCTCGAAGCGGCGCAGGGGCTGTTCATGAAAGACGGCCCTTCGGGCATCGAGGTCAAGGTGACCGACATCTATCAGGCGGACGCCGTTGCCGCAAGGGTGATGAAGGCCATAGGTCCGGGCTACTGGGCGAAGACGTGGAAGGACATGAACATGAGCCTGTTTTCGGCTCTGAAGCTTGAAAAGACCGTGATGTTCATCATCCTCTTGTTCATCATCCTGGTAGCCGTATTCAGCATCATCAGCACGCTCATCATGATGGTGATGGAGAAGAGAAAGGATATCGCAATATTGCGGTCCATAGGAGCAACCACGGGCCAGATTCTCCGGGTCTTCATGGCGCTGGGCATGGTGATCGGGCTGAGCGGCACCGTGCTGGGGCTTGTTCTCGGTCTGCTGCTCACCTATAACCTCAACGCGGTAATCGGCTTTGTGGAGCTGGTCTTCGGGATCGAGGTCATGCCCATAGACGTATACTATATCACCGGAGTCCCCACTCAGGTGGATTTTGCCCTGGTTGGCATCATAGTCCTGATGTCCGTGGCGCTCTCTTTCCTCGCAACCATTTATCCTGCGCGGCAGGCTGCACGACAGGACCCTGTCGAGGTGATGCGCTATGAAGGATAACCCCGCCCTCGTCGCCGAAGAGGTCACCAAGTCCTTCACCCGAGGCCCCGCCCTCATAGAAGTGCTCAAGGGCACCGGCATGTCTGTGGACAGAGGCGAAGGGGTCGCCATTGTAGGCGCATCCGGGACGGGCAAGAGCACTCTCCTCCATCTGCTGGGGGGGCTCGAGCGACCGGACAAAGGCAGGATTCTCTATGGGGGAAGAGACATCTGCAGCATGAATGACAAAGAGCTCACGCTGTTCAGGAACACCAGTGTCGGGTTCGTGTTTCAGTTCCATTTCCTGCTGCCCGAGTTCACTGCGCTGGAGAATGTGATGATCCCCGCGCTGGTCAGGTCGAAGAGGCCTGGCGACGTCCGGCCGAGGGCATTGAGCCTTCTGGAGACCGTCGGGCTCAAAGAGCGTATCGAGCACAAGCCGGGCGAGCTTTCCGGCGGCGAGCAGCAGCGTGTCGCCATTGCCCGGGCGCTCATGATGTCGCCTCAGGTCCTCCTGGCGGACGAGCCGACAGGCGATTTGGACCCCTCGACTGGAAACAAGGTGATAGACTTGCTCACACAGATCAAGAAATCCCTGGGAGTGACCATGGTCATCGTAACCCACAACACGGATCTTGCCCGTGCCATGGACAGGGTCCTCATCCTCAAGGGAGGTATTCTTGAACCGCATGACGCGTAGGATATCAGTACTGATCCCGATAGTTCTTCTCATGCCGTCCCTTGCCCCCGCAGCGGATCTCGTGATGACCACCGGCTCGGAAAAAATTTCTGAATATGTATCCGACGTGCCGTGCGTTTCTCTCGAAGAAGGAGCTGCCGTAGAGCTTTTCCTTGATGAATCCGGCGACGTCTTCCGCGTGTATGACGCCTCCGGCGTGTCCTACCGCGCGTCTTCCCTTCAAGAGGCGACGGACGGCTACCTGAGAATGAGAAACGTCTGCGTCATCCGTGAGATCGAGGTAAGGGGGTACGCCCGTATCAGCCCCGAGGCGATCCGCTTCAGGATCAAGACAGCGCCGGGAGACATCCTGCACCGTCAGGCGGTCCGCAGGGATATTGAAGAAATCTACTCCATGGGATATTTCGAAACCGTAGATGCCGGCATCGAGAACGACGTCCTGGCCTTCACGGTCAAGGAATATCCCGTGATTGTTTCCATCGAGGTCGAGGGGAACGACCAAATCAAGGACGAGGATATTCTCGAGTCCATCGGCATGAAACGCTTCGACATCCTCAACACCCGGATTCTCAAGACGAGCATCGACCGGATCATCGCCCTGTACCGGGAAAAGGGCTACTATAACGTGGAGGTGGATTCCTCCACAAAGGCCACCGAAGGCGGGATCGCTCTCGTCTTTACCGTGGAAGAAAACAACCGGCTCTACGTCAAAAAGGTTTCGTTCGACGGGAACGAAAACGTCTCCGACCGCAAGCTCAGGGGGGTCATGGAAACCAAGAACCGCTGGGTCCTGGGACTCTTCGGACATTCCGGCTCCTATCTCGAAGAATCGCTGGACACCGATCTGCTGAGGATCGAGCAGTATTACGGTGACCTGGGATACATCAGAGCCCGCGCGGGAAGGCCCCAGGTGGAGGTCAGGGAGGACAAGGGCATCTATATCACTATTCCCATCGACGAAGGCCCCCTGTTCTACATCGGACAGATCGATGTTTCCGGGGAGCTCATCAAGCCCAAGGAAGACCTCATGGAGCCGCTGCAGATCAAGAGCGGAGACAGGATGAGCAAGAGCAAGATTCAGCAGTCCGTCGAGCAGATCCGCAACATATATATGAACCAGGGGTTCGCCTATGTCCAAGTCAGGCCCGACATGAAAGAAAACCCGGACAACACCGTCGACATGAACTTCGTGATCAAAAAGGGCGAACCTGTTCATATCGATACCATCCATATCCGGGGAAACACCAAGACCAGGGATAAGGTTATCCGCAGAGAGCTCAAGTTCAATGAAGGCGATCTCTTCTCTTCGACACAGATCCAGAAGAGCAGGGACAGCCTGAGCCGTCTGGGCTATTTCTCCAACGTGAACATCGAATCCATACCCAAAGACGAGGATACGCTCTCCATGCTGGTGGACGTGGAAGAAACGACCACCGGGGCATTCTCCTTCGGTCTGGCCTACTCCAGTGTGGATAAGCTCCTCGGCACGCTGCAGCTCAGCGAAAACAACCTCATGGGGCTGGGATTGAAGACCAAGTTCAGCGTGGAATACGGCGGAAGGAAGCAGAGCTATACGGTTGACCTCGAGGAGCCATGGCTTTTCGACTATCCGGTCTCGCTGGGTGTGAGGCTGTTCAACACGGAAAGGGAATACACCTACTATACCAAAGAGTACCGGGGGGGGAACCTCAGGCTGAGCTATCCCGTCTTCGAGGATGTCCGGCATTCCATCATATACGCCTATACCGACGTGGTGGGGCTGGAGGATATCGATGTCTCCTATCGTGACGTGCTCACCGAGGAAGAGATCAACGGATATGCGATCAGCAGCGTCACCAACACTCTCTACCGCGACACCACCAACGACTATTTCCGCCCCACCAGAGGATCGGACGCCGCCTTCTCGGTGGAATACGCCGGGCTGGGGGGCGATTATCACTTCACCCGAACCACGGCGCGGTATGCCCAGTTCTTCCCCTTGTACAAAGACAAACTGGCCTTGATGTTCAAAGTCAGATGGGGTACCATCAATCCCGCGAAAGGTGACGACCTTCCTGAGGATGAGCTCTTCACCCTGGGAGGATTGAATAGCATTCGAGGCTTCAAATATGGAGAGATCGGGCCGAGGGATTCCGCTGGCAATGTCATCGGCGGCCAGCGCATGTTCGTCTTCAACACCGAAATCACCTTCCCGTTCTGGGAGGTTCCCGGCCTGTACGGGGTTATCTTTTTCGACCAGGGCAACGCATACGACAGGCGCATCGACCTTTCCAACCTCAAGCGCTCCTACGGCGCCGGCATCCGATGGGTCACGCCCATGGGTCCGTTGCGCCTGGAGTACGGCAAGGTCATCGACCCCGAAGATTTCGAGTCGAACAGCAGATGGGACTTTTCGATCGGCACGTTTTTCTAGGACAAATCCAGGAGGAATAAGGATATGAAACGTTTCATGTCACTGGCGGCGGTACTTGTCGCGGTTCTGGCGTTCTCATGGCAGGCTCACGCGGCGGACCTCAAGATCTACTACATTGATTCCCAGAGGATCCTGACTGATTCCCTGGCTGGAAAGGACGTGTACCAGCAGCTTGAGGTACTGAAAGACGAGCGCCAGAAGGAAATCGACACGATGCAGGAGAACTTGAGAAAAATGGGCGAGGACATCTCGGTGAAAGAGCCCACTATGAACGAGCAGGCTAAGCTCGAGCTTCAGAGCAAATACGAGAGCGAGCTCAAGAAATATAACCGCTTTGTCAAAGATGCCCAGGAGGAGCTCAGGAGAAGAGAGCTCACCCTGGTGAAGCCCATCAGCGACGAGGTGAGCACCATCATCGACGAATACGGAAAGCAGAATTCGATCGATATCATTCTCGACCGGAGAGACCCGGGCATCATCTACGCCTCGGACAAGCTCGACATAACCAATGCCATCCTCCAGCGCTACGACAAGAAATACAAGGAGAGCAAGGGGAAGAAATAGCACATGCTCCTGAGCGAGATCGCCCGGCATATCTGCGGCACCCTGAAGGGGCGGGACAGGGATATCACCGGCGCCTCGACCATTGAAGAGGCGGGGCCTTCGGACATCACCTTCCTGGCGAACCCCAAGTACCGTGACAAGGCCGGCGGCAGCGGGGCCGGCGGCATTATCGTGGGGGAGGACCTCGACCTCCCCATGTCCAGGATCGTCACCTCGAATCCTTACCTGTGCTTCGCAAGGGCCCTCGATCTCCTCTACCCCGCCAAAGAACACCGGCCGGGCATATCGGATATGGCCTTCGTCCATCCTGAGGCTCGGGTGGACTCCTCCGCGGCCATATATCCGTTCGTGTGCATCGGGGAAAACGCCCGGATCGGGAAGGGCTGCGTCATTTACCCGGGATGTGTCATCGGAGACGGAGCGGCGATCGACGAACATACGACCCTGCATCCGAACGTTGTGATCTACGAGAAGTGCAGGATCGGAAAGCGCTGCATCATCCATTCGGGTGTCGTGATCGGATCGGACGGTTTCGGGTTTGTCTGGGACGGAGAAAGACATGTCAAGATTCCCCAGAAGGGCATCGTGATCATCGGAGATGACGTCGAGATCGGGAGCAACTGCACCATCGACCGCGCCGCGCTCACGATCACCCGGATCGGCTCGGACGTGAAGATGGACAACCTGGTGCAGATCGGCCACAACGTCGTGGTGGGGGATCATACCATCATCGTCGCCCAGTCGGGAGTGGCGGGCAGCTCCCGCATCGGAAGGTCGGTCACTCTGGCCGCACAGTCGGGGGTCGCCGGCCACATTACCGTCGGAGACGGATGCACGGCCGCCGCCCGAGCCGGGATCGCATCCGACCTGCCTCCGGGGAAAGTGGTCTCGGGCTTTCCTGCCATGGACCACATGCAGTGGCTGAGGGTGCAAAAGGCATACAAGGATCTCCCCCGTATGCTGAAACGCATTCGCGAGCTGGAAAGGAGACTCGACTCTCTTGAGCAGGATTGACCCCACCGCACGCATCGCCCCGGACGCCCGTATCGGAGAAGGCGTCGAGATCGGCGCATACGCCGTCGTCGAATCGAAGGTCACCATCGGGCCGAAAACGAAAATCGGCCCTTACTGCATGATCCAGGGCCCCACGATCATCGGGTCCGGATGCACTCTGACAGGTTACGCGAGCATCGGGACGGCTCCCCAGGACCACTCGTACAAAGGGGAGGACACCAGGCTCGAAATCGGAGACAACAACATCATCCGTGAATTCGTCACCATCAACCGCGGAACCATCAAGGACAAGGGCGTGACCACGATCGGAGACCATAATCTCATCATGGCCTACTGCCACGTGGCACACGACTGCGTGGTGGGCAGCCATGTAGTCATGGGCAACCTGGCCACTCTGGCGGGCCACGTGGAGATCCACGATCACGCCATCATCGGCGGGTTCTCGGCCATCCACCAGTTCACCCGGATCGGTTCGCGCTGCATCGTGGGGGGCGGCTCCATGGTGAGCCTCGACATCATCCCCTATGCCAAGGCATCCGGCGACCGGGCAAAGCTCTTCGGCGTGAACACTATCGGGCTCAAGCGCGGCGGATTCAGCACCGAGCAGATCAGAACCATCGAGAAAGCCTACCGCATTCTTCTCAAGCAGGGGCTCCTTCTCAAAGAGGCCGTCTGTGTCATCGAGCAGGAGTTTCCCGATGATAAGGTGATCCTTCCAATCCTGAGCTTCCTGAAGACTTCGCGCAGAGGGATAGCCAGGTGAGCAGGGTGCGGGCCGCGGTCATCGGGGTGGGCTACCTCGGGAGGTTCCATGCCCAGAAGTTCGCCTCCATGGACGACGTGGATCTCGCCGCCGTAATGGACATCGATCCTGAACGGGCCCGGGAGGTCGCCCGGGAGGTCGGCTCACGAGCATGCGCGTCATATGACGAGCTGCCGGATGATCTCGACGCGGTGAGCATCGCCGTACCTACCACCGTCCACGCCGAGGTGGCCATACCCTTCCTCGAGCGCGGAGTCGCGGTCCTGCTGGAAAAACCCATCTCCGCGCGCCTGGACGAGGCCCGGGCGATCATCGAAGCGGCGTCGAAGGGCGGAGCGAAGCTGCAGATCGGCCACCTGGAGCGGTTCAACCCGGCGCTGCTCAACCTTTCGGACAGCATCAGAAACCCCATGTTCATCGAGGCCCATCGGATCAGCCCGTTCAAGGTGCGAGGCACGGACGTGGACGTTGTCCTGGACATCATGATCCACGACATCGACATCATCCTTTCCCTGGTCCCCTCTCCCATCAAGTCCATGGAGGCCGTGGGGATCCCCGTTCTCACGAGCTCGGTGGATATCGCAAACGCCAGGCTCCGCTTCGAATCGGGATGCATCGCCAATATCACCGCAAGCCGGGTGAGCGCCGACACCATGAGGAAGATCAGGATGTTCCAGAGCAACGCCTACATCTCCATCGATTTCGCCAAAGCGGCTGTCGATGTCTACACCCTCGACGAAAACAGGCAGATCGGCCACAATCACCTGGCAATGTCCGAATCCGACGCCCTGGCATCTGAGATCAGGTCGTTCATCGATGCGGTCCGGGGCATCTCCGCCATCAAGGTCGACGGGATCGCAGGGCTGCGCGCCATCGAGGTCGCGCACGCCATCAAGGATTCCATGATCATCCCCGAGCGATGAGTACGAAATCGATATGCATGGTCGCCGGCGAGGCGAGCGCGGACAGGCATGCCGCAGCGGTGATCCGGGCGCTGAAAGACATCATGCCCCGGGCCGAGATATTCGGCATGGGAGGCCCTGCAATGGCCGAGGCCGGGATGGAGTGCATCTACGGCATCCACGGATTTTCGGTCATGGGGTTTTCCGATGTACTTCCCCGAATCATGCACATCCGCTCCGTATATCGCGGGCTGTGCGATGCGGTCAGGGAACGAAAGCCCGATGTGGTGGTGCCGGTCGACCTTCCGGATTTCAACATGCGCCTGGCGGGAAATCTCAAGCGTTCAGGCTTCAAGGTCCTGTACTATATCGCGCCCCAGGCCTGGGCGTGGAGGAGGTACCGGGCTCGCACCCTGTCGAGGATCACAGACGGTCTTGCCGTCATTTTCCCCTTCGAGGAGGCCTTCTTCTCATCGTACGGGGTCAATGCGCGCTACGTGGGGCATCCGTTCACGGAGGAAATGAGTGACAGGGCGCCGAAGGCGGTCTGGCCGCCCTCGCGAATCTCTCTGATGCCCGGAAGCAGGATGCACGAGATACAGGCGATCATGCCCGTCATGCTGCAGGCCAAGAGGATCGTGCAGAGGATTCACCCGCACGTCACCTGGCACCTGCCGGTGGCCCCGGGCCTCGAACGCCCGACACTCGAATCCCTGGCCGATCCCGACATCGAGCTGAGCGCCGCCCTGCCGGCAGCCGATCTGGCCATGGTGAAATCGGGCACCTCGAGCTTCGAGATGGCGATCAAGGGAATACCGGAGATCATCTGCTACCGGACATCCGTGCTGAATTACCTCCTTGCCCGGGCCTTCGTGAAGCTCGATCACGTCGGCATGCCCAATATCATTCTGGGAAAGCCCGCCGTTCCGGAGCTCATCCAGAAGGACCTGACGCCGGAAAGGCTTGCCAGGGAAGCGCTGGAAATTATAGAAGATGAACAGAGGTATCTCAAGATGCAGCAGTCGTTCGATGAAATGAGAAGGATGCTCGGCAATGCGAGCCCTTCCCAGGGGGTTGCCGCGTGGATAGCGAACATGGCAGGCTGAGGTCCACGGACCTCCAGGTCTACCGGAGGCTCCTGAACTTTCTCAAGCCATACTGGATCAAACTCGCCGTATCCATGGTCCTGACCCTTATCACCGCCGGGACCACAGGACTGGTGGCTCTGCTGTTCAAGTACGTAGTGGACGACATTCTCATCGAGAAGAACGTCCTCATGCTCCAGCTCATCCCGCTCGCGGTGGTCGGAATCTACATCGTCAAGGCCCTGAGCGATTACTTCAGCTATTTCTTCATGGCCGACGTGGGCCAGCGGGTGATCATGAACGTTCGAGACGCCCTCTACGGGCACATCCAGACCCTCTCCATGCCGTACTTCATCAGCACCCCCACCGGCGTGCTCATATCACGCATCACCAACGACGTGAACATGATCCAGTCATCGGTCACCAACGCCGTGACCGAGTTCATCAGAGAGGCGCTGAAGCTCGTCGGGCTCGTGGTCGTGGTGTTCTACCGGAGCGCGGAGCTGGCGCTGATCGCCATGATCGTATTCCCTCTGGTAATTTATCCCATCAGCCAGTTCGGCAAGATGCTCAAGCGATACTCGACCAAAAGCATGAAGGTCATGGGCGACGTCATGAGCATCTTGGACGAGGGCATCAGCGGCATCCGGATCGTGAAGGCTTACAACATGGAAGAGCACGAGAAACGGCGCTTCTCCACCGAGAACCGCAGATACTACCGCAACTGGATGAAGCGCATTGCGGTCAGGGCCGTATCGAGCCCCCTGATGGAGCTCATCGCTGGGCTCTCCGGCGCCTTCATCCTCTGGTACGGGGGCATGAAGGTCGTGGCCGGCACCCTCTCGGCCGGCGACTTCGCATCCTTCATCCTGGCGGTGGGCATGCTCTACTCTCCTATCCGCAAGCTCAACACGGTCAATATCGAGATCCAGGAGGGAATCGCCGCGGCGAAGAGGATATTCAACGTCCTGGACACCATGCCGGAAATCGCGGACAAACCCGATGCCGTCGATCTGGGCGTGGTAGACGGCGAGTTCGAGTTTCAGGACGTCTCCTTCACCTACACGGGCGAGGAGTATGCCCTGAGAGGGGTGAGCTTCAAGGCCGAGAAAGGCAGCCGCATCGCCCTGGTCGGGGAGTCCGGCTCGGGAAAGACAACCATCGCCAATCTCCTCCCCCGGCTCTTCGAGACAACCTCCGGACGGATCATCGTCGGCGGCAGCGACATCCGCAATGTCACCATGAAATCGCTCAGGATGAACATCGCCATGGTGACCCAGGAGATGGTGCTCTTTAACGACACCATCAGGGCAAACATCGCCTACGGCACTGAGAACGCCTCTGAGGAGAGCGTCATCGAGGCGGCCCGTGCCGCCCATGCCCATGAATTCATCATGCAGATGCCCCAGGGGTATGACACCATCGTCGGCGAGAGCGGCGTGAGGCTCTCCGGCGGTCAGCGCCAGCGGATCTGCATTGCGCGGGCCATTGTCAGGGACGCCCCCATCCTCATCCTCGACGAGGCCACATCATCGCTGGATACCGAGTCGGAGCGGGAGGTGCAGGCGGCGCTGGAGAAGCTCATGAAGAACAGGACCACCCTCATCATCGCCCATCGGCTCTCCACCATCATCAGGGCCGACAGGATCATTGTGCTGCACAAGGGCAAGATCGTGGAGCAGGGTACCCATCAGGAGCTCATCGCAAAAGACGGGTACTATGCACGGCTATACAGCATCCAGTTCGACCATGCGTAAGGCACTCTCTCACCTCTACGGACTCGCCGTGGGCGCAAGGGGCTTTTTATATGATACCGGGATCTTCGCCGCTCACCGGACGGGCATACCGGTGGTGAGCATCGGAAACATCGAGGCGGGAGGCACGGGTAAAACCCCCATGACCATCGCCTTGGCACGGGAGCTCGCTGCCCGCGGCCTCAAACCCGCCATCGTGACCAGGGGGTACCGGGGAAGGCTGAGGGGCCCGATTCGGGTTCGAGCCGGCCACCGGCCCGAGGATGTCGGAGACGAGGCCCTTCTCATGGCCAGGATTTCCGGGACCGACGTGATCAAATCGCCCGACCGGGTGCAGGGTGCGCTGTTCGCCAAAAAGGAGCTCGGGGCTGATCTCGTGCTCCTGGACGACGGCTTCCAGCACCGGCGGATTCACCGCGACCTCGATATCGTCCTGGTTTCCGGTGATGTCCGCACAGGCGCCCTCCTTCCCGCGGGAAGCCTCAGGGAGCCCGCAGATGCACTCAAACGGGCGGACATCGTCATTCATACCAAGGGTGCTGGAGGCGGCGGGATCACCGCCGAGCTCGTACCCTGCTCTCTGATCGATCCTTCCGGCAGCAGGGAGGACCTCTCGGTGCTGCAGGGCAGGAGTGTCCTCGCGGTGTGCGGGATAGCCCGGCCCGCTCACTTCTCGGAGATGATGGGCGGTTTCGGCGCCCGAGTCGAGACCATGGCCTTCCCCGACCACCACCGGTTCAGCCCGCGGGATATGGAGGCGATCGGAGAAAAGGCGCGGGGAAAAGACCTGATCGTGACAACTGAGAAGGACATGGTGAGACTCGACCCCCGGCTGATCGACGGGCGATGGCGGGCGCTCAGGGTCGAGATGCGCGTGAGCGCCATGGATGCAATTGTCAGGGAGATCGAAGGCATTGTCAAAGGCGGCAGTATTTCTCGACAGGGATGATACCATCATCCGGGACAAGAATTACCTCAGCGATCCGGATGAGGTGGAGCTCCTTCCCGGCGCAGCCGAGGCCATCCGCCTCCTGAATAACCGCGGCATCCCGGTCATCGTGATCACCAACCAGTCGGGCGTCGCCCGCGGCATCTTCGACGAAGCGAGGCTCGACCTCATCCATCGGAGGCTCAGGGAGCTCCTGGCTGAGCGCCGGGCGGTCATTGACGGCATTTATTCCTGTCCCCACCATCCCGACGGCTCTGTGGAACGGTACGCTGTATCATGCTCCTGCAGAAAACCCGAGCCCGGGCTGCTGCTCAGGGCTGCTCAAGATTTTGATCTGGATCTTGCCGTCAGCTACATGGTAGGAGATAAGCCTCTCGACAGTGAAACCATTCACCGGGTCGGCGGAAAGGGAGTCCTCATCGGCGGGTCCGGAAGCGACGGGATGTCGGGAGAACCCGACTATCGCGCTCAGGATCTCCTCCATGCAGTGCAGTGGATTCTTGAGGACATGAAAAAATGAAGAAGATAAACGAGCTGGCAGGAAGGGTACGGTATGTGCTCATCAAGGGAGGCATTGCCCTCATCAATGCGCTTCCTTATCCTCTCGCCGTCTCTCTGGGAAGATGTATCGGCCTTCTGGGCTGGCTCGCCGATCCTTTCCACCGCCGGGCGGCCGAGATCCAGCTGAGGCATTGCCTGGGAGATAGGTACCGCCCCTCCATCGTGCCCAAGGTCTTCATGCACCACGGAGACATCCTTGTGGACACCATCAAATACGCCTACATGGACGATGAAGAGATCAAAGAGCGCATCATCATCGAGGGAAAGGAAAACCTGGACAAAGCCCTCTCCAGCAAGAAGGGCATCATGATGATTACCGGCCACCTCGGCAACTGGGAGGTCATGGCCCACCTCCCCCGCCTGCTCGGCATTCAGTTCTGCGTCATGGCCGATGTCCGGAACGACCCCGGAATCGAAGCCGTGGTGGACGATTTAAGATCCCGATCCGGGGCCACCATCCTTCCGCCCAAGGGAAAGGCCCTCATGCTCATCCGGGAGCTGAAAAAAGGCAATATCATCGGCGTGATCGTGGACCAGCGGGGTAAACGTTCCGACATGCTCTTCTGCGACTTCTTCGGCCTGCCCGCGCCCACCAACCCCGCTCCAGCCTTCATCGCCATCAAGGGCGATGCCGTCATCCTGCCGGTGTCCTCCATGAAGGAAAACGGCCGCTATTGCATGGTCTTTCACCCTCCGAGGGAAGCCTCTTCGTTCGGAAGCGGCAAGACTGCCATCGCTTCCCTGAGCGCCTTCATGCAGACCTGGCTGGAGTCGATGGTGAAGAAGAGCCCCGAGCAGTGGTTCTGGCTGCACTGCAGGTGGACCCGGCGCTCGGAAATGAGAAAGCTCATCCGCTCCGGCGGAGATTTCCGGTCATTCGTTCTCTCTCAGGCGCAACAAACCGCCAAGGCTCTTGATATCCAAGATCCCTGAACGATTCTTTATCTTGACTTTGTGCTTCGCCTGTTTGTATACAGAACGGGTCAACCGACTGGGGCGGCATAGCCAAGTGGTAAGGCGACGGTCTGCAAAACCGTTATTCTCCGGTTCAAATCCGGATGCCGCCTCCAATATTTCAATAACTTACAAACTATATTCCAAGATTATTCAAGCATTGCTAAAGAATCAGTAAAGAAGACCAAGCGAACCATCAAATTTGATCCCCAAAAGGAACGGGGCACTTGCCGGAAGGCATCAAAGAGATCAACACACATTCTTGTTATTCATTGACAGCATCTTACCGAGTATATATTAAAGGGTGTGACCCTCATTATGGATGCACAGAGAATAAAAAATATCATAGAATATATTCTCGCTTGTGCTGGTCAGCACGACTTCCCAGACAATGAATTGGGGCCAATTCATATTATAAAATATATATATCTCGCTGACTTGGCTTATTCAGAAGAACACGAAGGCCAGACGTATACCGGCGCTGAATGGAAGTTTCACCACTTTGGTCCTTGGTCTGTTGAAGTCTTCAGGCAAATTGAGCCGACGGTTTACGCGATAGGAGCAAAAGAAAGAAAGATACCCTCTACAAAATTTGAAGGTGATTTCGTTAGGTGGTCTGTAAGTGATCAAGAACTATTACAAGAAGCCGATGGTGTCCTTCCGCTTGATGTTACGCTAGCTATAAGCAGAGCAATCAGAGAATTTGGCAATGATACTTCCGAATTGTTGAATCATGTCTACTCTACAGTCCCGATGATAAAAGCTGCTCCGGAAGAAAAATTAGTGTTTGAACCCCATAAAATGCCTAAGAAAAGCTACCCAGTTAGAGAGGCCAGCCAGCTTACGCATAGACAGATGAAAAAACGAAAAGAATTACTTAGGGATATGAGAAACAAGGTCCGAGTATTGATAGAAAATCAGAAGTCAGAAAAAGCATCCAGATTAACAACTCCACAGCCAAGATATGATGAAGTTTTTCATGAGGGCGTCAAGTGTCTTGATTCATTGTCTGATGAATCCATTGAGTCTATAGAGGGAGAATTAGAATTTTCTGATAATATTTGGAAATCTACGTGGAGATATGACCCGGATGTATCCAGATGACTGCATACAAAATCTGATTGATTCATCGTGGTGGATAAAGGATAGTGATTCCAAGTTTAAAAGAGGCAAACTCATCAAGGCATACGTCCCTCATGTTGCCCAAGACCCTCTGCGGTTGGTGATAACAGGAAGGGTTAAACCAGAGGATCACAAGAGGGCCAAATTCCTGGCTGAACCTCTGAGAATACGTCACGAGCAACAAACTAACAAGCTTCCTATAGCGGCGTTACCAGTGTATCCAGGAGAGGAGCTAGCAGTATATCGAGTCAAAAAGCGACCTCTTGTTATAATATCTATAGGTGGAGATGAGATACCCAGAGAGTTATGCAGAGATAAACCCAAGTGGCAGACTTACCCGACAATATTAGTTGCACCTTTCTATGGAAGGGACGAATCTGGGGGGAGAGCAGGTTTCAGCGAAGAATTTGTCAAAAGGGTGAGATCCTGCGAGTATCCTCATTACATGTGGGATATCCTTCCGATTTCCGGCACAACTGTAGAATCAATACTGCGACTAGATCAGATCCAACCCCTGGGTCGAGCTTTCGAGCTTTGTGAGTTTTGTGATTGCTGTTTAAGTGAAGAAGCATTGATCATTTTAGATGAATGGGTGCAGTGGTTGGTCAATGGCCAACTAACTGCAGGTGGCCCTCTTCATACTATCAGAGAATGCTTAGTGACAATTTAACCTCTTCTATACGCTTTAAGCATATAATTCATCGTAATATTTATAGCTATGTCGATCCGACATTACAAATAAACAGGCTTGGATGTCTATCTGCAGTAGGTGCGGGAATCCTTCTTGATACTACTTATAATTAGAGCCAGAGTTATTTTCATTTATGCTCTGTTAAGGGTTTTACCAACTTAAGGTGTGGCCTTTTCATTGCTTTTTCTCTCTTTTTCTGGCTTGCCTCTCTTATCTTAGCGATAGCCTCGTACTCTTTCTTGCTTACCCATAAATAACGGCACCACGGGGGTTTGAAATATTCGTCCATCTGTTACCTCCTCGATCCGATTACTCAGTCAATTATGGATCTATCTTCAAGAATGCTTCCATGACAAATTGTAATCACACTAAGTAATGGTATAACATCCTTGCCAACTCCAGATCAACTCAATGGATTCAAAAGAAAGAAAGTGTTAATATCAATAAAAGTCAAATACACTGGGAAATAATTAGACTTGAGTGGAGGAAGCATGCCGGAACTCATCTTCAAAGGAAAAGAGTTTGTTTACAATCATCACCTTTCGGTTCCATTTCGTCCTCTAGTGCCGAATGCAGAGAAGTCGGTGGGCAAACCACAACTTGATGGCAACCTAATCATTCATGGCGACAATCTGCACGCGCTCAAGGCGCTTCTGCCCATGTACGCTGGTAGAGTGGACTGCATCTTCATTGACCCGCCGTATAATACCGGTCATGAGGGTTGGTGCTACAATGACAACGTCAACAGTCCCATGATACGTGAATGGTTGAGTAGTAACCCGGTTGGAATAGAAGATGGACTGCGCCACGATAAATGGTGTGCAATGATGTATCCAAGACTCCGGTTACTTTACGAGTTGCTTAGTAATCAGGGTAGCCTATGGATTACTTTGGATGATAATGAAGTCCATCATGCGAGATCTATTCTTGATGAAATCTTTGGTGCAGATTGTGGTGTAGGCCAACTAGCCTGGCAAAAAAGAACTTCGCGCGAGAATCGTGCGGTGTTATCTCCTAGCATTGATCACTTAATTGTCTATTCTAAGTGTCATCCAGCAACGTGGCGTCTCTTCCGTAATCTTTTGGATCCAAATGAAGAGGGTTACTCCAATCCGGATAATGATGAAAAAGGTAATTGGAAATCGGTACCCTTCTCAGCACAAGGATATCGTAAAAATCAAGTATATGATATTATTAGCCCAACCGGAAAAATATTGCGCCCCCCTAAGGGTAGATGTTGGGGTGCTACAGAACCTGAATGGGCTATAACCAAAAGTTGTGGATGAGGAGGAATAAGCGTACCTTTCGGTTGAAGTAATCGCCAGAAAACAAGCAACCGAGGGAGGTACGCTTATGAAGAAGAATAGTAATCCTGAAACCGGCACC
>Ga0255346_1001510_pt1 | contig 32323 bp, 26 predicted proteins | sample wastewater_treat_FD_194410 | JGI IMG/M metagenome (GOLD analysis project Ga0255346, IMG submission 194410) | Wastewater microbial communities from Lulu Island WWTP, Vancouver, Canada - plant22 | ecosystem: Engineered > WWTP > Wastewater > Unclassified | place: Canada: Vancouver, British Columbia...
GGCGAGATTGAATCCTGAACCCGTCCACGCCGCCGGCATCGAAATACTCTGAGCCGGCGGCTCTACGATATATATCCCAACAATTTTATACCGCCCCTTTTGCTACAGTTTCACGCCGCCGCTAACAAAAAGCGATGTTTACTGGTTTTATCGTTCTCACTGGCGGTGTTGCTTGCTTTGGCGAACTATGGGAGCGCTTTTGCGGGTCTGAAACCCTCTCAGCCCGGCTTTCCCAACAAGAACCTGCTCATATCGGCCGCTTCGCTTCACGACAGCCTCGGCCAGAAGAATCTTGTCATCATTGATGCCCGCGCCTCTGGGTACGATTCGTCACACATCCCCGGTGCGATCAACCTCAAGCATGGGGAGTATTGGACCTGGGGAAAGGGGTTGCTGCCGCGAGCCGACCTGAACAGCAAGCTGAGTGCTGCCGGCCTCAAGAGAAGTATGAACTTCGTCGTCTATGACGATACCACCGCTTCCTGGGGAGCAGCAGGGCGGATCTTCTGGATGCTTGAATATCTGGGGTGCTCGAGCGTGCACCTCCTCGACGGCGGCTGGGACAAATGGGTTGCCGACGGGAGACCGACAGAAGCTACCATCAACACTCTTCCGGCAAACACTTTCAAGGCTGCCATTCAATCTTTCCGCAAAGCGACAAAAGCCCACATAAAGAAGAGGCTTTCCGATGAGTATTTCGCCATCATCGACTCCCGCACCGACGAGGAATTCATCGGCTGGCAGCTTTACGGAGAAGCCCGTGGCGGGCATATCCCCGGTGCGGTGCAGCTTCCTTATGCCTGGTTTTTCAATGCCGACAAGACGGTTCTGAAATACAGCGACTTGAAAACAATGTTCACATCCCGGGGCATCACAAAGGAGAAAGAAGTCAGCGCTTACTGTACCGTAGGTATTCGGAGCGGGTTCGTATACTTCTTGCTTCGCCTGATGGGATATCCGAGTGTATCGAATTATGATGCTTCCATCGCTGAATGGGCGGCACAGTCTTCTCTGCCCATGGACAAAATGCCTAACTATCAGGCTCTTGTGTCTGCGCAATGGGTCAAAGACCTTATTGATGGCAAGAACCCTCCCACCTATCCAGGCAAAGGATACGTCATTCTGTATCCAGACTGGTATGCCCGTTATTATGAAGAGAGAACCGATTATGTCGGAACACCTTATGAGGATGGTCATATTCCTGGTGCGATTTTTGTGGATATATACAGTCTGGAAAATGGACCAACTTCACAATATGGAGAACAATATAAACATCCTTGGGATTCAAACATAAAACCTATTTCACAACTTCAACAATGTTTAGGGAATATGGGAATCTCCAAGGATACCACTGTAGTCGTTTATACCGACAAAGAACAGGGAATGTCGACCGGAACGCGCACTGCTTGGGCCTTGCTTGTTGCGGGTGTTGATGATGTTCGCCTTCTTAACGGAGGCTATGAAGCCTGGCTTGATATTGGAGGAGAAGTGGACACGGTACCGCATCCATGGGTTCCGGTATCGTTCGGAATTCACGTAGGAAATCCCCAATATCTTGCATCCATGTATGATGTCAGGGAGGTCGTCGTGGAGGGAACTGTCCCTGATGTTGTCATTGCCGATGATCGTCGCTGGGAAGAATATATTGGTGAGAAAAATCCATATGTTTTCATGTCTACACTTGGACGAATCGCAACTGCAAAATGGATTGGCAATACCAGTGAACTTGTGAGGAGCGATAAGGGTTCATTGAGCACATATACAGAGGTCTTAGCCAAGTGGAAAAAAGCAGGCTTTACACCAGATAAGAAGATGTATTTTTACTGTGGTAGTGGATGGAGGTCAAGCTTGTATACATTCTATGCCTATCTGGTCGGTTGGCCATCTGCAAAGTTTGACGGTGGCTGGTATGAATGGTCATGGTATACAGATAACCCTATCGAAACAGGAACGCCTTAACTGGTCAATTCTGTGTAACATGGCGTCAGGTACAGACGGCACTGGTTGTTGCGTTGGTCCCGGCGTCATCTGTTTCTGTCGGCTTATCTGGAAGATCAATCACACGTGGAGGATGCACAATGAAAAAGCGATGTTTGTTGGTTCTATCGTTCTCGCTGATGCTACTGCTGTCCCTGGCAGTTTGTGGCAGCTCTCTTGCTGAGTTGATGCCATCCCAGCCTGACTTTCCCAACGCCGAACTGCTGGTGTCGGCTGACTCGGTGCAGAGCAGCATGGGTGAAAAGAATCTCGTCATCATCGATGCCCGCTCATCCGGCTACGACACCGGGCACATTCCCGGTGCCATCAATATCAAGCATGGAGACTATTGGACATGGGGAAAGGGACTGCTGCTCGTGCCCGAACTGAACAGCAAGTTGAGTGCTGCAGGTCTGAAAAGGGGCATGACTTTCGTCATCTATGACGACACCTCCGCTTCCTGGGGCGCAGCCGGTCGCATCTTCTGGATGCTGGAATATCTGGGGTGCAATAAAGTACATATCCTCGATGGCGGCTGGGACAAGTGGCTTGCCGACGGCAGACCGACGGAGCCCAACATCAACACCCTCCCTGCGAATACCTTCAAGGCGTTGGTTCAATCGTCCAGGAAAGCAGTTACAATGGATATAAAGCAAAAGTACTATGATTCGGACTTTGTATTGGTGGACACTCGCAAAGACGAGGAATTCATTGGGTGGCAGCTGTATGGAGAATCCCGCGGCGGCCATATCCCCGGGGCGGTCCAGATCCCTTATGAATGGTACTTCCAGGCTGACAAAACGGTCCTGAGTTACGAAAATCTCAAAACGATGTTCGAATCTCGAGGGGTCACCGCGGACAAAGAGGTGGTCGCATATTGCACTGCTGGTATCCGCAGCGGCTTTGCCTACTTTCTGTTGCGATTGATGGATTATCCTACGGCCAAGAACTACGATGCCTCCATAGCCCAGTGGAGTGCACGGGCGTCTCTTCCCATGGAAAAGGCGAAACGCTTTTCCGTAATCGTTCATCCTTCCTGGGTTAGGACGCTCATCGATTATCACAAGCCGGGCAGCACGACGGCCGCTCCTCCCGAATACCCATATGACCGTGAACACAAATACCTGATTATCGAAGCACCGTCACGCACCGAATACGAGACTGCCGAAGCTTATCTGTCCGGCCACATCCCTGGTGCGATTCATTGGAACGGCTATTTGATGGATGGGATCTTTCCGATGTACTTCATGGTTCCGGATGAGGAACTGAAGGTGGCCGTGGGTAATCTGGGGGTGACGGCCAACACAACGGTCGTCGTTTACGCCGCAGGGGGCGGTGGTGCGCGTCTGTGGTATGATCTGAAATACGCGGGAGTCGAGGATGTGCGTTTCCTCAACGGCGGTTATGAAGCCTGGACTGGCGCTGGCTATGAAGGTGAAACGACCATCAACAATCCCGTGCCGGTGACCTATGACGGCTCGATCGCAAAGAAATACAGGGCCTATACCGACCACGTCTACGACAGGCTGCTTCACAACAAGCCCATATATATCGGTGACGTCCGCCGCTGGGAAGAATACATAGGTGAAAACTCCGGTTATGACCGCATTCAAAACAAGGGCCGCATTCCGACAGCCATCTGGCTTGGGAACAGCTCGCCTACCAAAGACGCGGATAATACGATTCCCAGCTACACGGAGGCCCTCAAGCTTTGGACCGCGAGCGGCATTAAATCCAAGGTCAAATACAAGACGTTTGCCGCGGAAACGGTCTTCCATTGCGGTAACGGCCATCGTTCCTCCTGGTCACTGCTGATGGCGTACATGATGGGCTACAACAATGCCCGGAACTACGCCGACGGCTGGTACGACTGGAGTACGATTTTCACGGTTGACGAGGCTTGCGCCGACAGCATCTATTCGCCGGGCATTTGCCAGACGCCGTCCGGCAGGCCCATTGAAACAGGGGTTCCAGACTCCTCCTCCCAGCAGGAGCAGTGAAATAGGGGCCTATTGATCGTTGACCTCCGACAACAACTCATCGGGAGGGGGAAGTCTCAGCGTGCCGGGATTGTCCCCCTCCGTTTCTCGCCGCTCCGGCGCGAGCAGGGGGGATGGCACCCAGGCCGTCTCCCCTGCTCTAATCCAGTTTCTACTCCTTCAGGTCCATCATCAGCACCGTTAGAAATCCCAGCGGAAAGAGCGAAAGAAACGGGATTGCCAACCAGGTTCCCCGCTGCCAGGCGAAGAACGCCGGCAGCAGACTGTAGGCAAACAGGGCACCGTTCAGAATCAGATAGAACAGCGCCTGCTGTCGATAGAGGAAGGCCAGCCGTGGCAGGCGGGCGTGACCCAGCAGGCCGAATTTCGGGGTGCGTTCAAAGACGCCGCCATGGCTGAACGCTCCGTGCAAGACCGATAAGGCAAGCGAAGGCGCCATGCCGATGCTCAGAACCGGCAGGAGGAAAAGGGGCATCAAGGAGGTTCTGGGTTTGCTGCTCAGGGTGTAAGCGAAAAAAAAGAGGAGAATGGCAAAGCTGGTACATAGGAAAAACGGCATGTCGATACGCAGCAGTTGATAGGTTCCAATACCCACCCGCCACATGATGGCTGGATAAATCGTGAGGGTGACCAGTGCGCCCAAAAGCCAACCCAGGTTTGCCAGCAGATGGGCCGAGGCCTCAACCTTAACGGAGAGGGGTAAGCGCGACCGAAGAAGTCGTGGCAGGATCTTCTTGGCGGTTTGAATAGAGCCCTTCGCCCATCGCTTCTGCTGGCTTCGAAAGGCTCCCAGAGTTACGGGAAGTTCCGAAGGGACGGCGAGGTCGTCAAGGTAAACAAACTTCCAGCCAGCCAGTTGCGCCCGGTAGCTCAAATCCAGGTCTTCGGTTACCGTGTCCGACTGCCATCCGCCGGCTGATTCAATGGCTTTTCTTCGCCAGATACCGGCCGTGCCGTTGAAATTGAAAAACAGTCCCCTCCCGAACCTCACCCCGTGTTCAATCCGGAAATGCGGCTCCAGGAGCAGCGATTGAATGCCGCAAAACCACGAGTATTCGGCATTCAAGAACCCCCACCGGGCCTGGACCATCCCGACTCTTGCATTAGAAAAATAAGGGATGGCGCGGAGCAGGAACTCCGGGGGGGGAAGGAAATCAGCATCAAAGATGGCGATGTATTGGCCGCGGGCTTCCGCCATTCCCCGGCCCAAGGCGCCGGCTTTATATCCCTCGCGATGCTCCCGTCGGATCACCTTCATGTCTATTCCCCGCCGACGCCAATGTGCCAGCCGCTCATCGACAAATCGCCGGGTATCGTCACTGGAGTCGTCCAGCACCTGAATCTCCAGCTTTTCTTGCGGCCAGTGGAGCTGTGCCACGGCATCCAGCAGGCGAGCCGCCACGAATCGCTCATTATAGAGAGGCAATTGCACCGTGACGAGAGGCAGCTTCTTGCGGGAAGGCAGGCGGCGTCGTGCGGGTCCCGGTCTATTCCTTTGATGGTACCAGCAGGCGAGCAACCACAGCCGGTGAAGACCATAGCAGCAGAGTCCGCCTAAAGCCGCAAAATGCAGTACTGCCCAGAAATGACCATGCCAGCTATACAGAGTGTCTACATCCATTCTCAATACCAAAATAGGTTGTGTCGCAACATAACATGATCTGACCATCCCCATCTCATCCGGAACGAAACGGATAAAGACGGCAATCCCCCGGAACCATGAGAACCATGAAGAAGGATATTGAAATCGAACCCTATCATAAGTTCGGCCTGTTTGCTCATCGGCATTTTCAATCCAACATCGCGAATACATTTCTATGGACGTTCACTGTACCCGTATATTCCCGGGTACTGCAATTTCGAATTGGCCTACCGTTGGCGATTTCAGGATCCTGCCGATGAATTCCGATACCTGGTTGAATTTGGGATTGACTTCAGCAAAAAAGTCTACGGCAGGGTTAAGCTGGATGGCATCTTAAGCATGGATAACGGCAGCCCCTACGCCACCTCCAACAATCCATCGGCCACTAACAGCTATGATCTCGGTAAACTTGAAGTTGCCCTCGGGTATAAGATAAACGAAAGATGGGGTTTGGAACTCGCCTATACCCCGGAAATCTATGGCCGGAACACCACGGCCGGCGCGACCTATGGAATTGCCGTTACCTATCAGAACAAGATCTTCTTGGGTGGTTTCTGAGGCCTGCAGCTCCTGGAGATCGTCGCGCACCTCTCTTCTCCGCGGCTTCCAGCAAGCATCGGCGAAGACCATCCGTGAATTCATCATGGGAGCCCATGGGAACACGCATAGTGATAATGGTGCTTTGTGTGGCAACGCTGGTTGCCGCACGGGCGCAAGCAGAAGAGCACATCCTCTTTCGTAGCACGGTCTATCTGGAAGCTGAAGACCCTTACCGAGTTTTCCTATCTTTGCATTTCCATGAATCGCAGGGTATGCGGCAGACCTTCACCATCCGTCTGCTCATCGAAAAGATCGACCCGGAAGAAAAGACCGTTTCTGCCCGAGCGGAAAGCGCCCAAACTGTATCTTTCATGGAGCTTGTCACGCTCGGCGAGAAAGGATTCTCCCTCTTTGCCATACCTGGAACAACTCTTGGTGTGCTCTACCTGAAGGTCCTCGATGGTGAGAATCCTCAGGGCACCATAGGGCTCAGCTATCCAATTGACGCCCGCCCGGAGCAAAAGCAATGGGGATGGCTACCGCTTTCAATCGTTCGCCACGGCCCTGACGCGTTCGGACTCGTGGATGGCGAGGGAATACCATATCAATGGATCAAGATGGAGGTCAATTACCAACCCTTTGGGGGGATTAGACCGGTGGGATTTTCGGTGTTTCAACCGGCTTCTTCAGGAGAACCCCTGCCTGGAAACCTGGCTCACCGCCTGATCGCGGATTGATTCGGGATCAGGGGCGATTTCTTTCATCATTGGCCATGCTCTTTGCTTGAGGCTTCTGGTGACAGCGAGCAGAAGTGAGGCGGAAACAACGGCCAGCCAGATCATGACCGGGACATAATCATCCTCGAGCCACAGCCCACTGAGTCTGTAAGGGATGAGCACGCGATAGGTGAGAAAGACGCCCCACGACAATATCAACCCGGGCACTCCCGCCGTGAAGGGCAGGAAACAAACAAGGTAAAGAGCGTACCACGGATGCAGAGTGGGAGTTAGAAACAAAAACACCAGGGTGATCGCGTACAGCGTACTGATTACGGTGAACCCGTAGTTGCCATCCGTGTGACAGATCCGGTAATCGGTTGAAGAACCATTCAACCCCCTGCCCGTCGGCATTTTTGTAAGACAGCGTCTCTTGAACCAGAGTTTGGCGTAAAGGATCGTTGCTGACAAGAGGAGCAGCGCGGTAAGGGTTAGTCGGGCGATATGACCTGATGCTGTGACCTCACGGACAGTGCGAAAGGCAAGCCCCGCAAATTCCCAATTCTCGACATAGATCCGCAGGGTTACAAACATGTTCTTAACATGAGGCAGGAAGGGCAGCGTCAGAATCATCAACCCGCTCACCATCCCCATCAAGACGAGGACAAGGTAGCGTTTCTTGACAAGCAGGAACAGGCCTGGCAGGTAAAGTAACGGGAATAGTTTCACCAGCGCTGCCCAGGCAAAGGCGACACCTGCCGTGAAGGCAAGGAACGACTTCGCTCGACGAGGCTGAAACGCAGCATCACTGCTCGGGTCAGCAGCTTCATTCGGTGCTGGGGCTACCAACAACACCAGCATTAGAAAGAGAAAGAAGATACCTGCACCATCGATGTGTCCCGAAGCCCCGACTTCAATAATCGGAAGGGGGTGCCAGGCATAGAGTACTGCCCGCCATCGAGGCAGGCCCAGGGATGAAAGGAGCCTCATGACAAGAGCACAGGTGATGAGATCCATCACCACCAACACCGTCTTGAGTCCCCAAAAATTCACGCTGAGACAGGTACCCGCGGCAAAAATGAATTGAGCGGCGGGAGGATAGATAGTGACGAGGTCAGGATGGTTGACACGGTCGAGCACCAGTTGAACCGAGGGGTGCTGTAATTGGGTGGTCAAAGGGCTTGTTGCGTAAGGATTGAGCCCATTCAGGAGCTGCAGCCCATCCCAGAGATACCGGTATAGATCATCGGAAAGTCTGGGAGAGTGGAAGAGAAAGAGTACACGAAAAACCGCGGCGGCCAGGATGATCACTCCCGGTGACCAGTCCAGCGTTTCTTTTTCGCCTGCATAGAGAACGACTAAGAGCAATATGACTGTAACAGCCGTCACGCTGACGAGAGTGGGAATGGCTGAGGACAGATCGGATTCAAGCGCGAGGGCGAGGTACAGAACCAAAAAGGTACAGGGCAATCCGCATATTAGTAACTGCTTAAGAGCGATTGAAGAAGGGCAGTGCGCCTGCGAATTCCCGGGCCCGGTCACGATTTCCTTGCCCGACCAAGTCTTTCGGCTCGTCACGCTGTTTCGAGAGGCAGGCAGGCCCCTGGGTTTGTTGCCGGAAGTCACGGATGATTGCCGTAGCTTCACTTGGAAGAACGCCTCTTCCAGGCTTCCATCCCACCCTCATAATTGTGGGCCTCAGGCAACCCGCACATGGTATGGACCGCCCAAGCGAAGCCCGAGCGGATGCCGCCGGCGCAGTAGTAAACGATCGGCTTGCTCAAATCAACACCATGATCCTCAAAGAGTTCTCTCAAAGCTGCAGGATCGAGGGGGCGACGTTCCCTGCCTGAATGGAAGGCAGTCCATGGAATATGGATAGCGTTGGGAATGTGGCCCGTCAACCATTCCATGGTCGACCGGGTATCGATCAGAACCATCGAGGTTCCCCTTCCCTCCAGTTCCGGAGCCGTAATGTCGAGTTCGGGCCGCAGGCTGGTCTGATAGTGACATGGCTTCGTTCCACCCACCTCCAAGGTCAGCCTCAACGGGTACCCGCAGGACCGCCATGCCTGAATGCCTCCGGCCAAAAGGGCGATGGGGTGGTGATGATCGACCCTTGAGAGCAACCAGCCTTGCCATTCCGCCAGGTGATAAGCTTTTGGAAAGCGACTTATCAGCCATTCCACAGCATCACGAGTCCGGCTCAGAATCATCGAGGCGGCCTTTTCCCCTTGCCCTGAAGGCTGGATGTCCGTTTGGGGGCCCAGACTGACGTGAAAAAGAGACGGATTAGAGTCGCCCTTTGGCGGTTCGTTGGTCACTTGCAATCCCTGAGCTTGCCATGCCTCGATGCCTCCGGCCAAGAGGCGGATGGGCCCACGGTGACCAAGCCACGAGAGCACCCAACATACCCACCCTTCACCTCCCCAGCTCTTGTCGGCATCTCCATAAACGGCAATGGGGGTATTCTCGTCGATCTCCATTTGCGCCAGCACCGCCGCCAGGTCCTGAGCCGGCCAGACACGATAGGGAGTTCCTTGATCATCGTTTCTGGTAAAATCATCCCATGAGAATGAATGAGCTCCTGGGATGTGGCCTGCTTGCCATGCGGACTTCGGCCTGGCATCCAGAATAGCCCAACCCTTCTGCTGTTGGTGCAGTTCCGTAGCCTCCAACGGGGCCAGATCCGGCAGGGAAGCCATACAAGCAGCGTCTGGGAAGGAAGATAGCGCGAGGATGATGAGGAAAAGTCGGGTAGCGACCATCATGCACCCCTGATCAGCCGGGATCCCTTCTGAGCTATTACGCCTATCGCTGGCGTAAGGTCAGCCTTGGCGGATTTGAGCCTCGTCGATTCCACACTGAAAGGAAACCTCCGCCATGATCCTTCGCATTGCTGCAGTTCCCATCCGGGATCGAGGAACAACCCTGCTCTGCCCATATCCTTTGGCCGATCATCCATAAAATCTTCAGCCCCGCACAAATCGATCCCGTCAAGGTCCCGCTGACCTTGGATTGTCCTGCTTTTCTCTCCCGATACGGAACCGGCACTTCTCTTGGTCGCAATCCCTTTTGCAGAGCCTTTATCTGCATCTCAATGGTCCAGCCGTAATCCACGTCTGCCATGCCCAATCGTTTCAAAGCGTTCCACGTGATCGCCCGCATAGGACCCAGATCCTTGTACTCATGGCCCCAAAAGAACCGGATCAGCCTGGTAGCAAGCCTGTTCCCGAAGCGCTGCTGGAAACTCAGGGCTGCGGTCTCGACGGGAATGCGCCTCGCCAGAACCAACTCGGCCTCTCCCTTCGCCAAGGGGTCAAGCAGTTCGAGGAGGTAGGAGAGATCATCACTGCCATCCGCATCGGCAAAAGCCACAAGGTCGGGAGGAGCCGTCTCCAGGGTGGCCAAGCCAGCGAGACAGGCTCTGCCATATCCGGCTCGGGGCTCGTTAATGACCGTTGCCCCGTGGGCTTTGGCCACCCGCGATGTTTCATCGGTCGAGCCGTTGTCGACGACCAGAATGCGATCCACTTCCGATGGGACAGTCTGGAGCACCTGTGGAAGCGCTAAGCTTTCATTCCTGGCCGGGATGATAAGTGCCACCGTCTGAGTCCGATACACGGGAGATACCTCCTTCTATGCCCAGGTCGAAAGCAATCGTGGTGTGTTCGGCAGTGCTTGGAAGTTGTGCACCTGCTGTGAGACCCCGAAAAATCTCGCCGCCCCTTCTTCCAGTAACCCAATGACCTTCCGTTTCTTCTAGGAGATGGGGTGAGATTGGTCAAATCGCAAATACTTATCAAAAGTGCTTGTTGGCATCGTCACCGTCGATGAGAGGCCGCCGGGGTGCAGATTGAAAGGCACTGAGCATCAGGGCCTTGGCGGCTGTGGTCTGTTCGCCCTTGGAAAGCTCAGGGGAGCTTGAAGGTCCTCATGGCGACTTAGGCTCCAGCTCGGAGACATGTGAGGAAGAATCTGGGCGCTGGGGAATACTCCTATGGATTTCCAGTTTTGTATAAGAACTGCCGATTTGACATATCCATCCGGACGGGGTTATGCAAAATGCCCTCTCAGAGAAGTCAAGAGTCCATCCCTGTCACTTCTCTGATCCTGTTCCTATTGCTTCCAGAATTACAAGGAGCTGCTCATGCATGCGGAAACGGTGTCGCAAAAGTGCCTTGAATGTGGCCTTTGCCAGAAAGAATGCAAGTTTCTGGAGCGATCCGGTAGTCCAAAAGCTCTTGCCATGATTGATCCTGCCGCCAAAGAGCACCAGGCAACACCTTTTGAGTGCAGTCTCTGTGGGTTGTGTGCGGAAGTCTGTCCCATGGATGTCAATCCTGCGAACATGTTTCTCGAGATGCGGCGCGCGGTGGTGCGTCAAGGAGAAGGAAATTATCCGGAGCATGCGGTCATCCTGGGCTACGAGCGGCGCGGCACATCCCGCCGGTACACCTGGTACGGCCTTCCCGCAGGTTGTGATACGGTCTTTTTCCCCGGCTGCACGCTTCCCGGAACTCGGCCCGAGAGGGTCAGGTCCCTTTACGAACATCTGAAGCAATCCATGCCGAACCTGGGCATCGTGCTCGACTGCTGTACCAAATCTTCGCACGATCTGGGGCGTGAGCGGTTTTTTCAAGCCATGTTCGGGGAAATGAGAACCTATCTCATTGATCATGGCGTTCGAAGTGTGCTTGTAGCGTGTCCCAACTGCTACAAGGTCTTCAAAAGCTATGGAGATGGGCTGTCGGTCAAGACCGTCTATGAGCTTCTTGCTGAAGACGGCTTGCCAAAAGCGGAGAGCGTCGCTGGCACCGTGACGGTACACGATCCCTGCGCGGTCCGGTTCGAAGATTCCATCCATGGTTCGGTGAGAGCGCTCATAAGCGGGAAGGGACTTACCGTTGAGGAAATGTCGCACCATGGCAGAACGACGCTCTGCTGCGGGGAGGGTGGCTCGGTGGGTTTTCTCTCTCCCGAATTGGCAAAGAACTGGGCTTCACTTCGAAAGGAGGAGGCCAATGGACGCCGAATCATCACTTACTGCGCCGGTTGCGTCAATGCTCTCAATGCCACCACACCCGCCGGCCACATTCTCGATTTGCTATACGACCCTCAAGGCACCCTTGCCGGGAGCGTCAAAGTCTCTCACGCCCCGTTCACCTACTGGAACCGAATTCGCCTTAAGCAACGGTTGAAGAAGGAAGTCGACGCCGCAGTGACGCGCGAGAGGACCTTCAGCGCAGAAGAGAAAACCGGGAGGGGGGGACTCTTGCTCCGGCTTGGGATCCTTGCACTGATTGTCGGTGCCATTGTGGCGGTGCGTGCGACGGGAGCCACGCGCTACCTCGAACAGGAAACCCTGCAAAATCTGATTGAGAGTTACGGCATGCTCGCCCCTCTGCTTTACATGATCATCTATACGCTCGCCCCCGCCCTCTTCCTCCCCGGACTGCCCATCACCATCGTGGGGGGCGTACTCTTCGGTCCCTTCTGGGGAGTCGTCTACACCATTACGAGCGCCACCATGGGGGCGTGCCTGGCCTTCCTGGTTTCCCGTTATCTTGCGCGAGACTGGATCGAGCGCAGACTCAGAAGCCCGCGCTGGAAACGCCTGGATGAAGAAGTCGAACGACATGGCTGGAAGGTGGTGGCTTTCACGCGCCTCATCCCGCTGTTTCCCTTCAATCTGCTCAACTATGCCTTCGGGCTCACTAAGGTTAGATTCATTCACTATGCCATGGCCACCTTGGTTTGCATGCTCCCGGCCTGTATTGCCTTCATCGTGTTTTCCAGTTCGTTGCTGGATGTGATCCGCGGGAGGGTTTCTTTGACTTTTGTGGTCGGACTCGTCTTGGTGGTCATCGTCATGCTCATTCCCGTCGTCTACCAGCGACGTCGAAAATGACTTCGAATACGAAATGGCAATCAAACTACCCGATGATCCGGCAGCAGCTATGATTTGGGAAGGAGTCTTGATGTTATGAGTTGGCGCGTGGCCCCGCACGTTGAGGAGATACTGAGGAAAGCTGCCGACGGTAAGGGCATTGCCAGAGGGGAAGCGCTGCAAATGATGAACGTCGAGGAGCATTCAAGGGAGGCCTACGCCCTGTTTCAGACAGCGAATTGGATGTCCCGCCGGTTCTTCAAGGACAAGGGAGAGATCCATTTTCATCTCGGCGTCAACGTGGAGCCCTGCCCGATGGACTGTCGTTTTTGCTCGTTGACCCAGCGGGCGGGCATATTTCTGGAGAAACAAGAATTTTCCGACGAACAAATCACCGAATGGGCCAAGATGGCTGAAGCACAATCCGCCGATGCCTTGAACATCATGACGACGGCGTCGTACCCTCTGGAACGGCTGCTCGATATTGGCCGCATGCTAAAGAAGGTTGTGCCCGTCCCTCTGGTTGCCAACACGCGCGATATCGACCATCGGGAAGGGGAGAAGCTCCTTGAAGCCGGATTTGTCGGAGTCTATCACGCCTTGCGGCTGGGTGAAGGCAGGGATACTCCCTTCGATCCGGAAACGCGGATGCAAACCATCAGGGTTCTCAAAGACGTTGGATTGCTCTGGATGAACTGCATTGAACCGGTGGGGCCGGAACATGACTATGAAGAAATTGTCGACCTCATGTTTCTCGCACGCACTCATGGAGCAACTTACAGCGGAGTCATGCGGCGGATCAATTTCCCCGGCTCGCCCATGGAAAGATACGGCATGATCGGCGAACTCGAACTGGCAAAAATGGTTGCGGTCAGTCGCTTGGTCATGGGCGGCACGGCCAAGGCTCATTGCACCCACGAACCGCATACCACTTCCCTGCTGGCCGGCGCCAACCTGCTTTTTCCCGAGGTGGGTTCAAGCCCTCGCGACGACATCGCCGACAGCAGCCACGGGATCGGTCGAGGGATTGGCGATTGTTCGAAAATGTTGCAGGAATTGGGGTGGGACGTTGGCTTACCCTCTAATTGTTTCAGATCATACGCAAGTACGGTCCCTAATGCCTTGGAGGAGCAGACCTATCCTTGAAGGTCAGGGGAGGTTTTTCAAATGTTGCACATCCGCTCGCAATTCAAGAAAGCCATTCTACTGCACCTTGTTGCTTTTCAGCTGTGGGCCCCTTTGGTTGCTGCCGAGGAAATCAAAATCGGCACCTGGAAGACGGCACAGACCATTCAGCCTTTCTTCTATTCGCAATTCATGTCTCAGGGAGCCACAACAGCGGTCTTCCCATTCACCAATCCCGCCGATCAAAAAACGGCACTGCTGGCCGGCAGCCTGGATATGTGCGGCACGACGCTCGCCCACGCCATTCAATCTGCTGCCCAGGGGCAACCTGTGGTCATTGTGGCGGCGCTCTGCAATAAGTGCTCGGCTCTGGTGGTGAAAAAGGATGGGAGGATCAACCGAATTTCAGATCTCAAAGGGAAGAGAATTGGCTACGTGCCTGGAACGATGCATGAAATTCTGCTCAGGGAGGTATTGAATCGAAACGGACTCTTGCCTGAAACGGACGTAATCCTGGTGCGGGTGGACTTCTTTGATATGGGGATGGCACTGGCTCGAGGAAACATCGATGCCTTCCTGTCCGGAGAGCCTTTTCCCAGTCTGGCCCTGCAGCAGGGATATGGTAGAATCCTCGCATACCCGTACTTCGGTGAATCCATCGGTACCATCAATGCGGGTATGCTTGTCACCAGGAAAGACGTGGACGAACGCCCGGACCTTGTCTATCGAATGGTTGAGGCCCATGCGAAAGCCACCCGCTACCTCCAAGATCACCCGGATCAGTGGCTGGCGAAAGCTTCCGAGTTCGGCACGCCTCGAGAAGTACTCGAGCTCGCGGCCCCCAATATGGAACTGGCTTGGGACATGGATGAATCTTTCATTCGAAAAGCCATCAACCTCGGTGAGCGCATGGAGGCTCTGGGAGTCATTCAGAAACAGCCGGACTACGAAAAGCTTTTTGACCTTTCTTTTGTTTCAAAGGTCAGAAGGGTTCTGCAAACAGGCAAGTAGGTAGTCTCCGCCCTCCAGCTCGAGATGGTGTCAGAATGGAATCAGAAAGAAGGCACAGCCTCCTTTGTGCTTGGCTTCCATGGGTTTTTCCCGGTCTGCTTCTCCTGCTTTGGGTGATGGTGAGCGAAACCGGGCTGGTCCCCGAATACTTGCTGCCGTCCCCCACGGCCATTGGCAGAGCGGGCTACCACTATATTTTCGGAAGAATCGGTGATGCCCCCTATGCCGGGAGGTTTCTCAAGGATCTCTCCGCCAGCATGTTTCGGGTTGGTTGTGGCTTCTGTTGCGCTGTTGCTATAGGTTTGCCCCTCGGCATCATTTCCGGTAGGGTCACGGCCGTTCGGCTGCTCATGGGCAATTCGGTGAACGCATTGCGAGCCGTCCCCGGTATAAGTCTGCTTCCTCTGGCCATGGTTTGGTTCGGCATCGGTATCAAAACCACCGTCTTTCTCGTGGCGATGGCAGCTTTTTTCCCGATTTATCTCAATACCGCGGCGGGTGCTCGGCAGGTTGATCCCTTGCTCCTCCAGGCGGGTGCCATGTTGGGGGTAGGAAGATGGCGGAGCGCCTTCGGCATCCTGATTCCTGCGGCGATGTCACACATCATCACCGGCCTTCGCTTGGGCCTGGGCATCGCGTGGGCGTACCTGGTCCTGGGAGAGCTTTCCGGTGTTCCTGATGGGCTGGGTGCTATCATCATGGATGCCCGCATGTTGGGCCGGACCGACATCATCATCGTTGGAATCATCATCATCGCTGTGGTCGGGCGGGCGACTGATCGCACGTTGTGCAGCTGTCTCAGGTTATGTTTCAGAAGTGCGCACAGGATGGCATGAAGAGTCAGGCATCGGTCATCCCCATTACCCGAAGCTCGCGGCATGGAGAAACCATTCTCGAGGTTAACAGCCTCCGTAAGGTGTTTCCCGCAGGCCGTTCTTTTCTAACCGTCTTGGCTGATGTCAGTTTCAATGTCGCCAGAGGAGAATTCATCTGCCTGCTTGGACGAAGCGGCTGCGGAAAGTCGACCCTTTTGAAGGTTTTGGCGGGTTTTATCCCGCCGACTTCCGGGACAGTGTTTCTCCATGGACGACAGGTGGCCAAGCCCAGCCCGGACCGTTGCGTCGTATTTCAGGAGGATGCGCTTTTTCCCTGGCTGACTGTACGGGAGAATGTGGCTTTCGGCTTGAAAGGAAAGGGCCTTGAAAGACGAGCTGTCGAGCAAGAAGTCGATGGATTTCTTGCGTTGGTCGGCCTAAACGATTTCGCTGACTATCTCCCCCGACAGCTTTCGGGCGGCATGAAACAGCGCGTGGCTCTTGCCCGAGTGCTCATTCTTCGACCAGAGGTGCTTCTCATGGATGAGCCCTTTGCTTCTCTTGACGCCCTAACCCGGGAGGAGATGCAGAATCACCTTCTGATGCTGTGGGAACGGTTTGGGCACACGGTTTTGTTTGTTACCCATGACGTTCATGAAGCAGTCACTCTAGCCGACCGGGTGTTGGTGATGAACAGAGCTCTCGGAACCATCCATGAAGAGCTCGAAATCCATCTACCGCGCCAGTGCAGGAGGGATCATGACGAGTTCTTGCGGTACACCCGCAGGCTCATAAAAGTGCTGAGGGAGTGCCCGTGACGGGTTCAATCTGAAAGGGCATTGTTGTCGCCCGATTTCGACTTTTCCAGCGGTAGGATGGAGTGTGCCCACCGCAAGTGCTGTCTATGCGAGGTGACACTGGTTGTGGGCGAACCCCGAGTGTCCAATTTCGTTTCGTCATTCCGAAGGAAACCGGAATCCAGGCAATTTTCCGGATTCCGGTTCGCTGGACCATCATCGCCATGTCTAATCCCAAGAGCTGGCTTCCCAGTGTGACGTCGTTGTTCAAGAGACGACAGCTCGGTGCCGGTATAAGAGGACTATTTCTCAGCGATGTCCTGTGATGCTCATATTCTGATTTTCACACGGTTTCCTGTGCCTGGGAAAGCCAAGACCAGGTTGATTCCGACGCTCGGGCCTGAAGGTGCGGCACGAATCCACCGGCGCATGACCGAGCATATTGTGGGCCTTGCCCGCACTGTCGGTACCCTTGGGAAGGCGGCTGTTTTCGTGCATTTCACCCTGGGCCGGGAACGGGAGTTCCGCGCCTGGCTGGGATGCGATCTGAATTATGTGGCCCAACCTACAGGTGATCTGGGTGTCCGTCTCCGTTGGGCCTTCGAAAGGGCCTTCCAAGACGGTGCACGGGCTGTCGTTGCCGTCGGTTCCGATGTGCCCGGAATGACCGCAGAGATCCTTATCCAAGCCCTCGAGGAACTGCGTACTCATGATATCGTGCTTGGTCCGGCGGCAGATGGCGGGTACACCATCATCGGCATGAGAAAGTTTCGCCCGGAATTATTCGCCGATGTTGACTGGGGAACTGAGCGTGTTTTCGCTCAGACGAGCGTTGCGATCCGCAGGCTGGGTTTGAGGCTGGCGGAGTTGCCGAGACTCAACGACGTGGACCGCCCGGAGGACCTTTCTCTGCTTTCCCACGATCCCCGCTTCGCAGATGTTCTCACGGGCAAGCCCTTGCTCTCCGTGATTATTCCCACCCTCGACGAAGCGGTCACCATCGGACCAATCCTTGCACGTCTGTACCACGCCGACACCATCGAAGTGATCGTTTCAGATGGGGGCAGCCGTGATGATACGCGGGAGATCGCTGACCAATCGGGAGCGAGCGTATTGAGGGTACCAGGCGGCCGCGCCGCGCAGCAAAATGCGGGGGCTGCAGCTGCCAACGGGCGACTGCTCCTATTCCTCCATGCCGACACGTTGCCCCCCGATGGTTATGCTGACATGATACGGCAGGCACTGGATTCTCCCACCATTGTGGCAGGCGCCTTTCGTTTTCAAACGGACGCTTCCCAGGCGGTGATGCGCCTTGTCGAGCGGACTACGAACTTTCGCGCCAGGGTCTTCCAGGCGCCGTACGGGGATCAGGGACTGTTTATGGAGAAACGAGTGTTCGATGAAGAGGGTGGGTATGCTGCCTTACCCATCATGGAAGACTTCGAGCTACTGTGGCGCCTTCGGCGTCGTGGCACCATCGTGACACTTCCCAGCCCCGCTGTAACCTCCGCACGGCGCTGGCAGCAACTGGGAGTGTTTCGCACGACCCTGATCAATCAAATCATGATTGCGGGCTTCCTTGCCGGTGTACCACCGCAAAGATTGGCCCGCCTATACCGAAATAGCGGGTGTTGTGGACACAAATGGGCCTAGACAGGTATTCTTCACTCAGCCCTCGAATATCCTCAGCTGTTTCCTGCCGGATGCGAAGCATTTCGAGGCCTTTGGCCGTTACCGACGGCAAATACGCCCAGGTGGTGGCAGACTCCCGGACCCAGGAAGCGCTCTGCTTTATCAGCGGTCCCTGAGAGGCTCCCGAAGGTCACTCCCTGCCATCAAACCCCTTGATCTTTCTGCTGCTGCAAGGTATTGGAGGTCCGAGTGAGGACCGAGTAGCGGCAATCGTGCCACCGATTGCCAATGACTCTGGCAGATCAATTACAGGAGTTCTCATATGCAGGGGAAGTGCGGAAAGTTCGGTCTTTTGGTAATGCTGGCGGTGATGCTGATACCGGCGGCGGCGGCGGCGGATGTGTTCATGAAAGAAAAGACCCATACGGATGGGATGACGATCATGGGGCAGGTTCAGCCCGCACAGGACAGGGTCAGCACCACCTGGATCACCAGCGACAAGATGAGAACGGATCAGGGCGATAGCTCGACCATTGCCATGGTGGTTGACGGCAAGCTGGTACTCTACCACCTGAACCACGCCAACAAGAGCTACTCGGAGCTGACGGTGGGTTCGGACGGTACCGTCAATACCCCGCCCGGGATGCCCGGTGAGATGAAAGTCAAGGTCACCCCCACCTCGGAAACCAGGAAAATCGGCAACTGGAACTGTAGGAAATATCTTCAGGAAATGGATATGGGCATGATGCCGATGACCTCCGAAGTCTGGGCGAGCGAAGAGGTCAAAATGCCCTATGCCGATTTCTACGAGAAGCTTTCCTTGGCGATGATCCCCGGGCAGCCCGGCATGGGCATGGCCTCCAAGGCGATGATGGAGGAGATGAAAAAGGTCAGGGGAGTGCCGGTGCTCACCGTTACCAATATGACCATGATGAAGAATGTGACCATCAAGTCCTCGCGAGAACTGCTGGAGATCAGAGAAGGGACGGCCCCGGCGGGCACCTTTGAGATTCCCGCCGGCTATACCAAACGGGCCTCCATGACCGACTTCAGCGGGCGCAAGCTGCCGAAGAAACCGCAGCCGACCCCGTAACCAGCCGCAGCGTCCGTCATTCCTGCCGTTGGCCACGACCTCGCTATGACTGAATCGGTAATGAATACCAGGAGATGATCCGCACCGGGGGGTTGAGATTGGGAGAAGTGATTCCCCCGGAGCGGACCCTTGCCGAGCCTTTCAAGGCGTCCCGCACCTGCCTCTGTCAGGCATCAGGCCCTCACCAAAAAGCATCTCCTGGAGAGCCGTCAGGGGGGCGGGACGGATGTCCGCGCTCCCGATCCGGCGCTCCTCGCGAACCATTTCGCGCATGTGCTTCAGGACACCAAGGAGCATCGTTTGCTTGAAATCATCCTCATCTATCTTGGAGTGGGCGCAATCGCCGGGGTCCTTGCCGGTTTGCTGGGCATCGGCGGTGGTTTGATCATTGTCCCCATGCTGGTTTTCTGTTTTGTGCGTCAGGACCTGCCTCATGAATACCTCATGCACATCGCGCTGGGCACTTCCATGGCCAGTATCATCTTCACCTCGGTTTCGAGCTTTCTTGCCCACCACCGGCGAGGTGCCGTTCGGTGGCTGGTGGTTCGCCGAATTGTCCCCGGTATCCTGGTTGGCACCTTTCTCGGGACCTGCATCGCTGCGAGGATGACGAGCGATTTTCTCAAAGGGTTTTTCGTTCTTTTCCTCTATTACGTCGCCATTCAGATGCTCATCGACAGGAAGCCGAAGCCCTCACGGGAAGTGCCGGGGCCGGCGGGCATGTTCGGGGTCGGCAATGTCATCGGGGTTGTTTCGAGCCTGGTCGGCATCGGCGGCGGCACTCTGTCGGTGCCATTCATGATGTGGTGCAATATCGCCGTTCATGAAGCGATCGGCACCTCGGCGGCGATCGGTTTCCCCATCGCCATTGCCGGTACCGTGGGCTACATCGTCAACGGCTTTCCGATGCCCGGCCTGCCGGAGTATTCCCTGGGGTACACCTATCTGCCCGCGCTGGTGGGGATTGTCTGTGCCAGTGTGGTGACGGCGCCGGTGGGAGTATATCTGGCCCACAGCCTGCCCGTTGCCAAGCTCAAACGGGTCTTCGCGGTGCTGCTCCTGGCTGTCGGCACCCGCATGCTCGTCAGCCTGCTGTGGCGATAAGGCGGGGCGGTTGCAGCGGTGACACTCCCGGTTGAACCGAAGGATTCGCATCCTGGGGGATCATCATTTGCGCCATGACCACCGAGGTGTCTCTAACGGGCTTGCCTACCATGGTGTTACCTCCGGAACAACGCTCGAAAAAACCGTCACCGCTCAAAAACCAGTCCGATCGCTCGGGTGGGCGGGTTTCGCCTTGCGAAGTGCTCGGTACCCTATCGTAAGACCGATGCCCCCGGTGTGACACCGGGTGGGCTGAGGTGCCGCCGGTTAGTGCCGGAACCCACCGATGAATCGAGGCTTTTTGCCTAACACCCGCGATGCAGAGTGTTAGGGGTATTAGCACATTTGGGTCCTCGTCCGGCGCAGCCCGTACCTTCCTGGCTACGGTACGGCCCTCAGGATGGTCTTGCCCTGCCGGACCAGTCGCCAGCGATAGTCCCGGTCGAGCCACCAGTTGCGGGCGATGCGCAGCAGGGTGATGCCCATGTAGAAAGGAATTCGCCGAGTAATGGCCCGGAAGGAGCTCATTTGATCAGGGAAATGGCGGCAATACTCCCAGAGGAAATGCCCGATGAAAGGTTCGGCAGCGCCTGGGTGGCCCCTGCCCTGGTAGAAGTAGTGGGCAAGTTCGCCGCAGAGCCGGCCCAGGTCGAACCCCCGGTCGGCCCATTGCATGCGCTCGAGGTCGATGGCCATTACGGTGTGGCCGCTGCCGAAGAGAATATTCGAGGGCGTGACGTCACCGTGCACCACCACCATGTGGTCCTCCCACATCATGCTCTCATTGCGCCAGACTTCCCGCAGCCGGTAGAGTTCACCAGCGTCGTCGGCGTCCATATGCAGTTTAGCCATGAGCGCACGGATGATCCGCCCCAGGTAGTCATAACAGGGCTCGAAGTCGACTCTCCGCTCCTCCGCGGTACGGTGGTGGAGGGTTGCCAGAAAATGGGCGAGAGCGGTCAGCTTGCGGTACAAGCGCTCGCACCGGTCCAGGTGCATGGCCTCCTCGATGACCTTTCCCAGAGCGTTGCCTTCCAGGTATTCCGTCATCAGGACGTTGCCGGTAGCCGGGTTGAAGCCCAGGGGGTTGACCACGTAGTGGGGGGGTGAATCGAACCCCAGCCCGCGCAAGTGGATCAGGTTGGCGAATTCGATTTCTCCTGTTTTTGGATAGTGACCGGAAGGGTTGTGAGGGGGATGGAATTTGCCCACCACCCGCGCCCCGCTCTGCCGCTCCTCATAGAAGTAGACGTTGCGCGAAGACGCGGACTGGAAGACGCGGAACTCGGCTTCCGCCAGCCCCACGCCCAACTGAGGCAGGATGTGATCCCGAAGGTATTCGTACAGGGGATCATAACGGTCAAGATGTCCAAGATACCTGCCGATCATCGCTCAAACCGGGGAGGTGAAGTGCAAGCGGTTCCATTTCGGCCGTTGCGCGGCTGCCTGACGGAAGCTGCGATGCCAGGCCGTGGCGACTTTGCCACAGAATGATCCTGCCAAAAGCGGGGAATGTGGTGAAGATCAAAATTTAACCCGATCTTGCGCGGAACCCAGCCAGCAGAACCATGCCCGGTAACCCCGATGAATGACGGCTGCCTCAAGGTCTCCAGCATCACGGCAGCAGAAGACGGTGGTCGGAAGGCCGGCCTTAGATTTCACCACCTTCCGGCTCTTCTCGCAGATGAGTCTGCCTCTCCTCGAGGCACTGCCGCCGCCACGTTTGAATCGCTTTCAGAAGATGTGACTGGTGGCCTTTGGTTCCTCCCAGCCCCTTTCTCCCAAAGTGATAATTGATCTCCACAAAAACCGGTTCCCCATCATCCGGAAACATGAGGTCAAATCCAGCCACATCAATGCCGGCCCGATCACAGAAGCTGAGCACCGCTGCCGATCCCTTTTCCTGCAGCTGTGGCCACCCGGAATGGTCAAGCCGTCCTCCCCGACAGATGTTGTTGTAGAATTGTCCGCCGCCGACCCGAAAGTAGGTGACGGTGTGACTCCCGTAAACCACGACCCGCAAGTCCTTTCCTCCATGTTCCACCCAGCGCTGGAGCAGTGCCGGCTCATGGGGCCGCAGGCGGTCGACGGATTGAAGAAGGTCAGCCGTCTCGTACACGGGGAACACAAAAGCCCCGCCCCCTCCTCTATCCCCCTTCACCACTAGGGGATAGCCCCACGGCGATCCGTTTTCCTGGAAATCCTCATAAAGTTTTGCCGGGTTTGGATAAGTCCGGCTTTCCGGGTGTCTGACTCCCATTTCACGGAACAGCATGATCTGCCGAGTCTTGCCGTGACTGGTGAAACGGGCGTCCAGGCGCGGGAACCAGGATCGCGCATGGCGGGTGAGCTCACGGTAGCGCCACTGGGTTACATAGTGAGGCAACAACACCCCGGCAGCCCGCTTCAACAGGCCGGCAACCGCCGGATCGGCCGGATCACAGTAGGGGGGCAGGTTTTCCTCCATGGTTATGTGCGGTTGGAGTGAAACGAAGTAGCGACCCATACTGACCTTCACTTTTTGTGCCGATTGCACAGTCCAAAACCAGGATGGCGGCTCTGCCAGGTTCCAGGCTCACTATATATGGCATTTTCTCCTCTAGGCCAATCACCTGACGCGGAATGGTCGAGTTCTCAAGGGCGGAGCCCCGGCCTTGGCCTCGACGACCCGATTGGAGGCAATGATGGGCCTTAAAGGATTTGCGATCGAAATCCGAGGCTCTTATGATGACGCATGAGAACCTTTTGATACCGGGGCGTCAACACCTATTGCCTGCGACAGCTGGGTCAGCGTGGGAAAACGGTGTAATCCGATAGTGAACCAGGGTGAAGAAGACGAATTGGAGCATGTCCTCAAATCTTAACAAACTCTATGCGTTTGCCTTCCTCCAGAAAACCCTGTTTCCCATGGCGATCATCACCCTTTTCTGGAAAGACCACATTGGCCTGAGCCTGATGGAAATCCTCCTGCTCCAGAGCATCTTTTCAGCCACCACAATGATCCTTAAATACCCTTCCGGCTACCTCAGCGACCGGCTTGGCTACCGGAACGCCCTCACCATTGCCACCACCCTGGGTACCGTTGGCTGGGGCGTCTATACCATTGCCGGCAGCTTCACCGAGGTGCTGGTCGCTGAGATCCTCCTTGGAACCGCCCTGTCGTTTATCAGCGGTTCGGACAGTGCACTTCTGTATGAGTCGCTGCGGACCGAGAAAGCGGAACGGCTCTACGCCCGCTGTGAGGGGCGCATGAACGGCTTTGCCCAGACGGGTGAGGCTCTGGGCGCGATTTTTGCCGGAGTAATGTACGAATACCTGCCCCTGCTGCCGTTTTTCCTCCAGATCGGGGTCTGGCTCATCGCCTGTGCCGTCACTCGCTCCATGAAGGAACCTCTTCGGGAAAGGGCGCTTCTCGCCCGCACCCATCTGGCGGAAGCTCTCCGGCTGACCCGTTACGCCTTTGCAGCGAACCGGCGTCTCCGTGCCACCATCCTCCTCAACACGCTCCTGGGGCTCGCCTCTTTTTACCCCGTCTGGCTCATCCAACCCTACATGCAGCAGCACGGCGTGCCCCTGGCCTGGTTCGGCCCGGCCTGGGCGGGAGCCAATCTGACAGTAGCGGTGTTCGCCCTGCTGAGCTATCGGGTTCACGCCTTCCTCGGGGACCGGAACATGATCCTTCTCTGTATCGTCCTGATCTTGACTGGCTATTTGGGACTGGGACTCATCGGAGGAACCTTCGGTTTCCTTTTCTATTACCTCTTGACCAGCATGCGCGGCCTGCGGGGACCCATGTTCCTCACTCATACCCAGGCGGAAAGCCCATCGGCCAACCGCGCCAGCATCCTCTCCCTCCAATCCCTGGCCTTTCGCGTTGCGTTCATTCTCACCGGGCCTGCGGTGGGGCGACTGGCCGACCGGGTCGAGGTTCAAGCGACCTTCCACTGTCTCCTCTACGCCTTCCTGGTTCTTCTCCCGCCTCTCGCTTTTCTGTTTCTCCGTAATCTGCCACAACCGACCGAGAGGAAGCGGGGGTTCGAAGGAATCTCCCAAGAAGACGCTCCTCCTTAGACGGTGGCCAGTCCCCGGGCGAGACTTCCATCCAGGCCAACGGTAATCCAGACCGGTTTGTGATCACTGGCTTTCTGATTGTCTCTGACCACCCCCACCTCCTTGACCTGGTCCAGGTCGAAGCCGCGCAGGAAGATGTGATCCCAGGCAAAAAGACTGATCGTCCGCCGCACCGGCTTGGTGGCCCAATAGTATCCGTGCCGTTCCAGAAAACGGCCGATGCCTCTGGCATTCATATCTCCAAAGATGATGACGGAACCGGAGAAACTCAGAGCGTCGTGCAGCACGGCTGCCACCTGCTCTTTCCTCTGGGCGGGCCGTATTTCGAGCGCGGTCCCAAGATGGAGGCTGTAGGCTCGCAACTGTTGTCCTCCCACCGCCAGGGTGCCCGCCACCGCGATCCGGGGGACCTGCCTGGCCCTGCCCGGGTGAGGTAGGAGGATCTTCTGATCTTCCACAATCCCCCAAGGCGACAGCAGGGCGTTGCCAAAGTTCTTTCCGTGGGCTTTGTGGACGACGGCCGGATAATAGACATAGTTCAAGCCCAAATGACGAGCGATCTTTTCGACGCCCTCTTCATCCATCTCCTGTAAAGCCAGGATATCGACCCCTTGCAGGGTCGCGTTGCCGCTCAGAAGCTCAACGGCACGGTCAATGTGCCTGGCAAACTTCACATTGAAGGTGACGATCCGCAGGGCCCTGGTTTCAGTTCTGCCGGTGCTGTGGCCTCCGGCATAGCGAACTCCGGTCGGTTTGAAGTGATTTCGTCGCGAACGCGCTACGAGCACTCTGGTTGGCTTGGACAACATCCGTTTCCTTCTCCTTCAGCATTATCGGTTCGAGGTTGTTCGGCCATCGAACGCAGCTTCTTAACATTTTCCTGCAACCAGGCATACTCCTGGGAGGTCCGTCTTCGAAACGACGCTGACGAAGGCTTCTCAAAAGTGGGCAGGTATCTCCCCTTGTTGAGAGAATCCGGTTCGCTGGAGGGCTCTCGAGAGAATGATGAGGAGTGGCGGCAGGAGCTATTTGCTTGCCGGTGGAAGGCAGGGGGTTGAGGCTTCCCCTGATCTTGATGCTAAGAAAACACGGAAGGGTCGATTTGGGGAAAGATGTTCTGCCGGTCTTCCAGTTGGGCAAGCCAGACCGGGTCGATCCTGCCCGCCCGGATTTCCCTGCTGAGCCGATCGAGGTGGGACAGATGGGCGTTAGTCCTGCCGGCAGCATAAGGAGCCATGGTGCCACTGTGGATCATGAAAGCCCAGTCGCTCGCCTGAGCCAGCAGCAGTTCCCGGATGCTCTGCCCGAGCGCTCTGGAGATAAGACCTCGCGCCTCGGGGTGGCTCCGCACCAATTCCTCCACCACCCCCGCTCCACGGTGGAGCAGAGGATAGATCCAGTCGGTTTTCCCATTGAGCCAAGTTTCGTGAAAACCGTGCAAGCCCCAGCTGGAGACGGCTGGTGTTGTCACCTGGTTAGTGGGGTATTCATCAAGGTAGTCGGAAGGAGTGATGAGCCGGATGGCTGTCTCTTGGGAACCGATCCTGCGGAGGAGCCGATCCAGCCAGACGGGACCTTCATACCACCAGTGGCCGAAGAGTTCGGCATCATAGGGCGCAACGACCATGGGCTTGCGCGGCATGACCGGGCAGAGCGAGGCGAGCTGCTGTTCGATGGTGGCGATAAAATGCGCAGCGTGGAGGTCGGCCCGTCGCTCCGCCTCCTCCGGCAGGTAGATTTCTTTGTGGTCGGTCTTGCCCGTGATGCGGAAATACTTAAAGCCGGTATCCAGGCGAATCCCGTCCGCGTGAAGGTAGGGTCTGAGATAGTCCAGGTCGAGATCGTAGGCGATATCGCGATAGAATTCACGGTAATGCGGATCGCCCGGGTATCCCTCGGTGGCGCTCCAAACCTGCCTGGACAAGGTTGGGTCACGGCCGAATACGGCCAGGCCGGAGGAAGAGTAGATGGGAGCATGGACGCCAAAGCGGGGACTTGGGTCGGCACGCGTGACTCCGTGCGTTTCGAGGACAGTATAGCGGATGCCGTGTTGTCGCAATATGCCATCCACTCCCTGGCAGTAACCGCACTCCGGCAGCCAGAAGCCTTTGGTCCGTCGCCCGAAGAACTGTTCGAAACAGGCGAGGCCCACGCGGATCTGAGCGCGAACAGCAGGAGGACTCACAGCCAGGAGCGGAAGATAGCCATGGGTGGCGGCGGTGGTGATGATCTCGACATGGCCGGCCGCCATGAGGGCCCTGAAGGCCTCGACAAGATTGCCGCGGTAGCAGTCAACAACCTTGCAGCGGATCCCCATGAGGCGCCGGGTGTAGAAGTGGGCCAGGGCCTGGGACGATGGCTGTGACCGGGTCCTGTGAAGTTCCTTGCGGCCGAGTTCAATCAGCCTTTCCAGTCTTTCCTGATACCGTCGCTGGAGCAGTGGATCTGCCAGCATGGAAAGGAGGGTGGGACTGAGCGAGAGGGTGAGGCGATAGCGAATACCGTCTTCCTCAAGGCGCTCCAGCATCTCGATCAGGGGGACATAACTCTCTGTGATGGCTTCAAAAAGCCATCGCTCCTCGATCGCTTCCTCGTATTCGGGGTGCCGCACGAACGGGAGATGAGCGTGCAGGATGATGCCAAGGCAGCCCTCTGTCATCGTCGTGAGGATCGGCATGCTTCCACGGAAATCGAAGAGAAGCCGCGGTGAAACAGCCCTTCATCCGCTTCCATCAGCTGGCGTATGAGAGGAGGCTTCCCATCCGCCGGTTCCTCCCAGGAAACCGGATCAAAACCCGGGTGATGTCCGAAGCCTTCCACTCCAACCCGGGCAGCGACCGGCAGCTCCTTGGCGGGTTGTTCCTCACGGTTTTCCGAAGAGAACTGAGGCAGGGTCAAATCTCCCACGACCAGCATCAGGAGTTCGGTGCAGTCTTCAGACGGTGAGGCCGGTGGCGGTTGCACGGGAGTTGAGCGTGCCAGAACGGTGAGCTGAGCATCCTTCCTTCGGAGCCCCAGCTCGACAATGTATCGTCCAGCCGGCTTCGGCAGCTGAACGTACCAATTAGGGGCGTCCAGCCGCACCGGCACCTCGAAGCTTTCGGTGCAGTCCTCGATGGCAGAGGAATCGAGCGGGATGCTGTAGAATCTCAATACCGGATCTGCCCCCCAGGGAGCTTCCGGCGGTGCCGCAGGGTCGGCCTCCAGGTCCGGCCCCTCGATCGTCCAATAAACGTGGACCCGGAAGGGATCGATGGGAAGAACCACCACCCCATTCTCCCGCTGGGGACTGACCGGCTGATATCCGCTTGAAGAAGACAGTGAGGGCACGCTGATTTTTGCTCCCGGCGACAGACTCGTTGCTCATTCCTGCGAAGAACCGCTTACCGGACGAACACTAGCTTAGAGCCTGCGAGAAATCCAGAAAAAACCCAAATCACAAAAGGCCTCACGGCTCATTGTCGGCCGGGCGCGCTTCCGTGACGAGGACGAGACCCTGGCCCGGATGCAGTTCATAATGGAAGGGAGTGGGGAGGTAATCGAGCCGGGAGCCAGGCGAGACATCCACGAGCGGGCCTGATGATTCGATATAATCATATAAGTTGTTTGCATGGAATTGCTGGCGGTTCCACCGGTCTTTATTCAAGATCAACAGAGCCTCCTGCTTGGTCCGGGTTGCTCCCTTCCACAATACCAGGACATTAGGATTGTCGCTGATTTCGATCTCGGTGAGGGCTTCTTCCTGAAACACCATGTTCTGGGCCTTGACCGCGTTCACGCGGGCGATGAAGCCGGTTAGGTCAATGCCCGTTTCTTCCCAGTCTGTCGGCCTCGTCTTGACTACATGCAGCTTCTTGCGGAAACCAAATTCGAACCCGATGGGCATCATAACCCCAGTGGCAAAAAGAGCGGCAAAAAGATAGCGCTGCTTCACTCCCTCGAGATTGCCCTGCATTTCCTCGCAGAGCCTTACAGTGTCGTGGCTTTCGGGAAAACCTATGGAAGGAACCAGCTCACGGGTGAGGATGTATTGCTTCATGAGCCAGCTGCTGTGAAAGTCCCACCATTTGGAACTGTTGAAAATGTAGTCGAACCCGGCAGCAGCGGTTTTCCGTGTTTGCTCGGGCTGGCATCCCAGGGTTTCCGCCACAAAGAGCACCTGCGGGTGGTCTCTCTTGATCTCACAAATGAGCCGCTCCCAGAGGCCTCGCGGTACCTGGTAAGCTGCATCACAACGGAAACCCGTGAAGCCCAGGTCAATGAGAAACTTCACGACGGAAACAAGAAAGCGATACAGCCCATCCTTATCGCGAGTCCCCTGATGGTCGAACTGTGCCAGATCCTTCCAGACCACCCGTTTTCCATCCTCATCGCAGGAAGGATGGGCCACCTGTCCCCGTGCTTTCCAGGCAAACCATTCCGGATGCGATTTGAGTAGCGGCGAATCAACCGCGCAATGATTGATGACCAGATCGATCATCACCTTGAGACCCAGTCCCCGGGCCGTCTCGATTGCTTCTTCAAGCTGCTCGCGTGCGGACTTCTTGATCGTGGTGTCGGTGAAGAGCGGGTTGAGGGCAAAATAGTCGGCAACGGCGTACAGGCTGCCAGAGTCGCCTGGCTGTTGAACGGGATTGACGAAAACCCAATCAAACCCCATTCGGGAAGCTCGCAGCAGATGCCCTTCCCACTCTCCAAACTGACCCACCAATAACGGAAACAAGTTATAAATGATCATTAGGTTCACCCTCCGCCCGCCAGGGGCAATTCTGCTCGCCTTCCACGATCAGGCACCACGCCTCGGGGACAGGCCCTTCAGCCTGCGCCGCCAGCTTTTCCCACGATTCCCTTTCATCTCCCAGTGCTCTCCCCGAATCGGTAGCCATGACAGCAACTGAAATTCACCGGCAAATGGTTGCTACCTGCGATGATCCTGCACTCTATGAAAAGCTGGCGCGGCTGTCCAGAGTGAATGAATGACCATGATCCGACTCGCGGTCGGCCCGTGAAATCAAGCAAGATCAAAAGCGCGTGACTTTTTTCTTGACACCTGCAAAACAATTGTGCACTAAAATAGGTAGCATGGGTACGTGGCTTTCAACAAAGGAGGGAGTGCCTTATGAATTACATTACTAGATTTTTGATGATCGTTTTGGTAATGGTTTTCGTCTTTCAGCCGGTTCTTTCGCTGGCGGGGTCCGGCGCCCGCGTGATCCCCCACGGGAAAGTGAGCCTCCTGCAGGAGGGCCAGGAGGCAAGTCAGTTCCAGTCTGAAATGCCCTTGCCCGAGGGAATGCTCATGTTGTGCAATGGCAACTGCGTCGTGCAGACCCCGAATCTGCAGCTGGTGGCCCGTGATCAGGCGGTCTTTGCCCTAACCGAGGGCAAGGGGCGCTGGGATCTCACGGTTAAGGCGGGACAGCTCGATTTCGCGATCCGCCCGGAAGCAAAACCCATTTCCTTCCATACGCCTCACGACAGCCTGCAGACAAACGGCGCCATCATGTCGGCAAGCGGCGAGGCTACGGTGAGAGGTTCGCTTCTGGTTACGGAAAAGGAATCGACCCTGACCATGCACGAAGGAACCTTGCAGGTCATGGGTGCGGACGGCGCTCTGCTGGCGGAGCCTGGTCAGGGCTTACGGCTGGCCCAAGCGGCTCCCAAGGCGGTGGCTACCACCGCAAAAACGGGAAGCGCTGGTGGCTACTCAGCCTGGACCTATGCTGGCTTGGTTTTGGGTGCCGCTGCGATCGCTACCCCGCTGATAGTTCTTGAAACAACTTCCAGCGATGGCTCAAAGAAAGCGGTCAGCCCGAAATAATGGTCGATCGGCTTCCGACAACCGAACTAACCCCTCTTGAAAAAGAGGAGTTTTTTTATCCCTCCGGTTTCTCCGGAGTTCGGTTGCTGAGTTGGTCATGCGGGTGGCTGCTAATTCCCACAAGGTTACGATGCAGCAACCAGAAAAACCATAACCACGGTAGTGAAGACCGCCCAGATGAGCGCTCCCAGGGTAGCCACGAGGCAGATACCGGCCAGTCCCCTGTGCAGGGAGCCTTCCGGCAGTCGCTCCCGATAACCCAGCAGGGCTGCCACTCCCGCTCCGCATAGAAGTCCTCCGCCGTGAGCCCAGTTGTTGATCCCCGGAATCAGAAAGCCGAAAACAAAGATCCCCACGGCCCATCCCCCTATCTGTTGATAGACCATTTGCCCGTAGTAGCCGCCGCGGCTTCTGCCGTAGTAGAGGGCTGCGCCGATGAGGCCGCAGACAGCAGCTGAGGCACCCAGGGTAAAAGCAACCCCGGCGACATAGGAAACCAGATAGCCGCCTACCCCGCCAAGAGTGTAGAGCAAAAACATTCTGTAGGGACCATATTCCTGAATGATCAGGGGCACGATCTGATAGAAGGCCACCATGTTGAAGAGGAGATGAAGAATGCCGGCGTGAAGATAGTTTGCAGAGAGGACGGTCCACCAGCGATGCAGATGATCGATGGGAATGCGACCGGTTGCCCCCAGCAGCAGCAGACTCCGGTTGTCGGGAGAAAGAAAAGCGAGCGGATTCATGGAAAAGCTGGTAGCGGTGGGGTTGATAATCAGCGACAGAGCGAACATGACACCATTGACGGTGATCATCGACTTGATGAGCTGACGATCATCGAACAGGCTCCTGATCAAAGGATTATGGCGCCAGCGGGCTCCGGGCCTGGACAAGCCACAGTGCGGACAAGTTTCCTCGTTGATGCTCACCAGTCTCCCGCAATTGGGGCACAAGAGCGACTGTCGTTTCTTATTTTCCATTCAATCTTCCCTTCAGCCCTTCCCGGATTTCTAAATCATGGGGAAGAGGCCGGCGCCTTTTCTATCACTCATTTCCGGAAATACTTGATCCGAACAGGATGGGAAGCCCTTTTCAGTTCTCGTCTTCGGTGGCCAAGCCGTATTTAATGAGTCGATAACGGAAAGAGCGAAAACTGATGCGGAGCAGCTCGGCGGCTTTGAGCTTGACTCCGTGGGCTTGCTCCAGGGCCTGCTGCAACAGCTTCTTTTCCATGTCAGCCAGGTACTGGTCCAAATCGAAACCGGAGGCCGGCAGCACCGGCGGGGGACCTCCGGCAGTCCGGCCTTGGGCTCGCTTGTGGGAGGAGAGTGTGAGGCTTTCCGGTAGAATGATGCTGGACGCCTCCATCGCAACCCCTCGCTCGATGATATGCTCAAGCTCCCGCACATTTCCCGGGAAGTCATAGTCTCTGAGGATATCCAACGCATAAGCCGAAATTTTGCGAATGTCCTTGCTAAAATCCTTGCGGAATTTTGAAAGGAAAAACTGGGCGAGGAGCGGGATATCTTCCGGGCGCTCTTGCAGGGGAGGAATTCGAATCGGGAGGACGTTCAACCGGTAGTAAAGATCTTCCCGAAAGGTGCGGTCGATGACCATCTTTTCGAGATCCCGGTTGGTGGCCGAGATGATCCTGACGTCGACGGGAATGTCTTCCGTGTCTCCAATCTGGCGGATGGTTTTTTCCTGAACCAGGCGCAGCAGTTTGACCTGAAGGGTTGGCGAGAGCTCGCCGATTTCGTCCAGAAAGAGAGTTCCTTCCTGTGCTGCCTCCACGAGTCCTTTGCGATTCGCGGTGGCCCCCGTGAAAGCCCCCTTCCGATAGCCAAAAAGTTCACTTTCGATCAATGCTTCGGGCACCCCACCGCAGTTGACAACGACAAAAGGGTGTTTGCTGCGCGCGCTCTCCCGGTAGATGGCCTTGGCCACAAGCTCCTTGCCGGTACCGCTCTCGCCCGTTATCAGGACATTGCTGCTGGTGGCCGCCACACGCCGGATGAGCTCGTAGATCTTACGCATGGCCGGGCTTTCACCAATGATACAGCCAAAATATAGCGGTCCTTCCTGAGCC
>Ga0255346_1001515_pt1 | contig 32255 bp, 36 predicted proteins | sample wastewater_treat_FD_194410 | JGI IMG/M metagenome (GOLD analysis project Ga0255346, IMG submission 194410) | Wastewater microbial communities from Lulu Island WWTP, Vancouver, Canada - plant22 | ecosystem: Engineered > WWTP > Wastewater > Unclassified | place: Canada: Vancouver, British Columbia...
GCAGGACTTTCTACAACGATAGGAAGTCTGATAGGGTTAATTGTGAAAAAAGAAAATCCAAAATTTATGAGCAGTGTTTTGGGTTTTACTGCTGGTGTTATGATAGGCATATCATTTTTTGAACTTATGCCTTCTGGTTTTGAAGAACTAGGTTTTCTTAAAGCAAGTATTGCTTTTATTATCGGTTTTGTTTTCATTTTTTTAATTGATACTTTTATTCCACATGAATATTTAGGGCAGAAAGAAAGAAGAGAGGAAGACGAACAGAACAAAAAACTATTAAGAACTGGATTATTTGTTGCGTTGGGGATTGCAATACATAATTTTCCTGAAGGAATGGCTACTTTTTACTCAACAATTTTGGACACCAAAGTAGGTATTGCCATAGCTGTTGCTATTGCGATTCATAATATACCTGAAGGAATAGCCGTATCTGCACCAATTTATGAGGCAACAGGTAGCAGAAAAAAAGCTTTTCTTCTTTCATTTCTTTCAGGGATTGTAGAGCCTGTTGGAGCTATACTTACGGCTTTTGTTCTTTTCCCTTTCTTAAATCCAATGATTTTAGGATATATGCTATCAGGAATAGCAGGCCTCATGGTTTTTATAGCTGTTGATGAACTTCTTCCAGTTTCGAAGTCACTTACGCATAGTCACCTGCCTATAATTAGTTTTATCTTTGGGCTCATTGTAATGATTGCAAGTCTTGCCATGATTAAGTAGTGCAAATAAAATTAAAATTGAGGCAACTTTTTTGTTTTACAAATGTCTTTTATTCTTCTACTTATTAAAAAGTTCTAAAAATTATATTTCAATAAGCAAAATATTAGTATAGAATAGCACAAACATGATTTTCATTTAATTTAATAATTTTATTTTTAGCAAATAAAATCATTATTTTTAAAATCTTTATTTTATTTTGAGGGTTTTTTGGGAATAAATGAATTTTATGAAAGAAAATAAATAATTTAACAGAAAAAAGAAAGTGAACAAATGAATGATTTTTTAAAAATAGTAAAAGATAAAGAGCGAAGCCCGAAAGTTTTATTGGTGTATCCACAATGCCCTAATACTTTCTGGAGCTTTCAGAGCATACTGAAGATATTAAATAAAAAGGCTGCTTTTCCGCCCCTTGGATTATTGACTATTGCTGCAATGCTACCAAAAAAATGGGATTTAAAGCTCATAGACATGAATGTTGAAAATCTAAATGATGAAGATATACTTGCTTCGGATATAGTCTTTATTAGTGCTATGATAGTTCAAAAAAAGTCTGTCAAGGAAGTCATAAATAGGGTTAAAAAATTAGGCAAACCCATTGTTGCAGGAGGTCCTCTTTTTACGACAGGTTGGGAGGAGTTTATTGATGACGTAGATTGCCTAGTTTTAGGCGAAGCTGAGTCAAACCTAGAATATTTCTTAAATGATATTGTTAGTGGAAATGTAAAAAAGATTTATGAGGTAGCCGAATTTCCACCTATCTCCAAAGCTGTAAATCCAAGATGGGATCTCATTAAAATGAAATATTACAATTCTATGTGTCTTCAGATTTCAAGAGGTTGTCCCTTTAATTGTGATTTTTGTGACATAGTAAAATTAAATGGGAGAATTCCAAGGATTAAATCAAAGGAACAGGTAATTTCAGAACTTGAAGCTTTATATAAAAGTGGATGGAAAGGTGGTGTGTTTTTTGTTGACGATAACCTTATTGGTAATCAGAGGATACTAGAAAATGAGATACTGCCTGCAATAATAAACTGGCAGAAAAAAAGAAGACAACCTTTCCTGTTTAATACTCAAGTATCAATAGATCTTGCTGATAAACCGGAACTGATGAAGTTAATGGTAAAAGCTGGGTTTACTACTGTTTTTGTTGGAATTGAAAGTCCACAAGATGAAAGTCTTAAAGAATGTAATAAATACCAGAATAAAAATCGTGATCTTATAAAATCAGTTAAAATTTTGCAAAATGCAGGATTTGAAGTGCAAGGTGGTTTTATAGTTGGATTTGATAGTGATCCTCCCGATATTTTCCAAAAACAGATAGATTTTATTCAAAAAAGTGGAATTGTAACTGCAATGGTTGGATTGCTGACCGCATTACCGAAAACAAAATTATATCAGCGTTTAAAAGATGCTGGTAGATTAATAAAAGAGACATCAGGATTAAATACAGGCCTGGAGATTAATTTTCACCCCAAAATGAATATGGATGTGTTAATGGAAGGATATAAGAAAATAGTTAAAACTATTTACTCCCCAAAAGAATATTATCAGAGGGTGAAAGTTTTTTTGAAAGAGTTTAAACCTCCATTTAGAAAAGTGCCTAAACTACATTTTTATTATATAAAAGCATTATTTGCCTCAATATGGCATTCTGGAATTAAAGACCCTGGGAAAAAATATTATTGGAGATTGGTCTTTTGGAGTATTTTTAAGAGACCTTCAACATTTCCTTATGTTATAGGTATGTCTATTACAAGAATTCACTTTTCGAAGGTTTATTTCGAATACTGATATTTGTTATTAACATATATGATATTGCTACAAAATATGGTTATACACTGCAAAGTGTTCAGATCGAAAAAGCTTTATGATTTTAGCTATTATTTCAAGATTGGCAGTAGTAAAAGAACTTTGATAAGTAAGGAAGTTACAAAATGCATAAGGACGTGAATATGCTAGCAGGGAATTCATATAAAAAAACAATCCTTTTCAAATAAAAATAAGAAAATAAACATCCTCATGATAGACAATTTGTTACAAAAATTAAGATTACTACTGATTTATGATGATCTGGTAGCTAATTTGTTTAAAAACGTTCGATAAACTTAGATTATTCTGAGTAAAAACCAAAAGAGGTATGAAATGAGCAACGGGAAAAATAAATTATTTATCCCGACTGCTGTAGTATTCTGGATTACTTTTGCTTTATTCTTAATGATTATTGTTGGCATATATTTTAATTTTATTCCTTATTTAGGGTTCATCTCTGGTTTGTTTTCTATGTTCAGCCTCTCTGTTCTTGGAATAGCACTTATTGTTTTAGCTAAAATGGCTGAAATTACAAAGATTTCAAAAGCTTTTTTTATTCTGACAGGCGCTTCTGCAATCGGCATGGGATTAGGTGTATTACTGCACAATATGGTATATGCAATTTTAATCAAAATATTAGGTGAGAACGCATGGACAAATATGAGTGATGAACCAGTATTTTTTATTCTGGCAACAATAATATGCCCAATAGCATTACTTGTTGGTGTGATAGGAGTAATTGTTCTACTGGCAAAAAGGAAAGTCAGATTATAATTTAATTTTCTAATAGATAATTTTTAATTAGTTATGTTTTTGGTTTGTATAATCACTATTTATGTAACTATTTATCTAATCATCTTGTGGATTTTTCCTCAATCACTTTAAGAGTGCAGAGACTGAAATGTCTTCATCCAATTCTTCCCAGTGTATTCCTACACCTCTCCCAATCAGTCTCCATTTAGCCCTCTGCTCATTTGTTGCTTCACGTAATTTAGGAAACCACTCCAAAGGAATACTTATTTCTCTGCCATCAAGAAGCCGGATATGCATCATCTCTGAATCGAACCATACGTCGGTTGCCATAACCTCTGAAGCTTTAACGCTTAAAATATTCATACCACCTCTCCTTAAAAAGATTTAAATTTTCCAAAACCAAACCTCTTATTTCAATTAATTCCTTTGCGCTATATCCTATTGATTTAGCAAGTTGCACAGGCTCCAGCCAAAATTTGGCATATTTTTCATCAGATTCAATATGAATATACATATTGGCTAGCTACCTTAATTGCTAAAGAAGAAAAGCCTAAACTTATCTATTTTCAGTACAGCTGGCATAGCTTAACTTTCTCTTAAATAATAAATTTATTTTAAACTTTATAGCCTTTTTCAGTAAATAATGATGTTAAAAAATGATAAAAGTTTGAAAAGAATTTTGTTTTGATGATTAGTATATAATTAAACCAAGTAATATCTTAAGATATTTTATATCCAGAGAGACTTTTTTGACTTCTATAGATATCAATAAAGTATACTATTAATAAAAAATACTGGAATTCAGCTATACTAAGTAGATAATAAAATGTAATGAAATAATTAAGAAAGGAACTATTGATGGCAAAACAGTATAGTAGACAAGAAATACATAATTTACTGGCAAAACAAGTTGATATAGGTAAACCTATATTTATGTTTGGTGCTGGGACAGGGCTAACGGCAAAATGTGCAGAACTGGGTGGGGCTGACCTTATTGGTATATATTCAACGGCATTTTATAGGATGCAGGGGATTTCTTCATTGATGGCATGGCTCCCTTATTCAAATTCAAATGATGAATTGATTAATTCATCGAAGTATATTTTAAATGTAGTTAAAAAAGTGCCATGTATTGCTGGGATAGGTGCCCATGATCCGACAAGATCTGTTGATAATTTCGTCGATGAAGTCATGAATCTTGGATTTTCAGGTATATGCAATGAACCTTTTGTTGGAATGTATGGAAAGCCTTTTTCATCTATGCTTGAGCAGGCAAATATAGGTTTTTCAAAAGAAGTCGAACTTATATCCATAGCGAATAAGAAAAATATTTTTTCGCTGGCATGGGCTTTTGATGTTGAGGAAGCAATAGCTATGACCAAAGCTGGGGCTGACATCATAGGTGCTATGATCGGGCTAACTTCAGGAGGTCTTACGGGGGCAAAAAAGACAATTACACTTGAAGAAGCAACGGAGGAAGTTAGAAAAATTTGTGAGGCTGTTAAAAAGTATAATAAAGATGCAATAGTAATTACACATGGCGGACCATTTGAAAATCCAGAGACTGCCGAATATTCTATAATTAACACTCAAGCTTTAGGCTACGCATCGGGTTCAAGTGGTGAGCGCATCCCCACAGAATCAGCTGTCATAGAAATAGTAAAAAAATATAAATCTATGAAAGTAAAATGATTTTGCCTATGCCAATCATAAGGTTCCTAAAATCCTCTCATGAGCACTTTTCATATTTTATCAAGTTTTAAAATAAACTTCTTATAATTTTTCTTTTTAAGTAAGCTGATTAGCTCTTCTCTGTTTTCTGCAAAGTAGTCAATTAGTTCAAGGCTGTCAATCCCTCTTTCTTTTGCTTCCTCTGTTATAAATTCCCTGAATTCAATTGAATCTTCTATATCTTACTCATTTATATGATCAAAAAGTTCTGGCTGGTACATAAGAGAGAAGGGCTTTCTTTTGTTTATTGTTATTTTTTTTGCTTATCCCTGCCATTAACTGCCTTATATTTTATATAAGAATTATTTTTTTGTATTTGAGTTTATTGACATCTGGTATGCACTGCCTTTTTCTCTTAAAAGGAAATTGTCAACTTCGCTTCCGAGGATTCTCCAGGAGCGGCCTACTTTATTGGCAAAAATCTTGTCTGGTTCTTTTTTATCACTAACCAGATCATAAATTGTACGGGTTGATACCTTAAGAAGTTCAGCACATTGCTCTATTGTTAGGATTTCATCTTTATTGTTTTCAGGCATTTTGCTTATAGGTTTTTAATTTGTTTTAATTTATTTGACTATATTTGGAGATGGGGTGGTGGTGTCAAGGAGAAGAAAGTTAAATGTTAAGATGGTAGCTTAAAAAATGATGTAAATACAAGAGGAAAAATATTTTTAAGCAATGCTTAGGAGTATAAAAACGGCTGTAAGCAAAAGGGCTGTAATTTATTCATTAAGTGGCATGAGTTTTCAAATGAAATATGGCTTAGTTTTAGGTTAACGTAAACAATAAGGGAAACACACACAGTGGTTATTGCTCACTTAATATAAACTCCTTAATATCCAACAGCTTGCGCACCATATTCAGCTTGTTGCCGTGTAAATCCTTCAAATTCTAGCTGAGCAATTAATTCAGTTCGTGAAAATGCCGAATAATCTAAGTAATCTCTAGCCTTTAATGCTGCTTGCTCATTCCAGTCAGCTCCACATCTATCTACTCCATACACAGCTTCTTCGTGTGTAAATCCCTCAAACTCTAATTGCTCGACTAACCCACTATAAGAAAATGCCGAATAATCTAAGTAATCTCTAGCCTTTAATGCTGCATTTTTTTCACTCAATGTTGCACTGTCTGTTTCTTCTGGACTAGCTTCAGTAGTATTTAGATCTTCTTTCCCTTCTTTCGCACTGGTAGTAGTGGTAGTTTCTACTACTGTTGTAATAGTAGTAGCTTGATTTTCTTCGTCCCAAAAACCTAAAGCTTTAGTTGTTGTGGTTGCTTGAGCAATTGTTGTTTGGGTAGTAGTATCCATTTTTGTAGTAGTTGTGGCAGATGTAGCAAAAGAATTACTACAACCTATAGCAAAACTAAAGACAAGTGTAAGAGCTAATAAAGGTACAATGAATTTTACTTTCATATCATTCCTATTGTTCTTTTTTATAATAATTAAAAAAGCCTATTACATACTATAGATTTCTTCTGAACTGTCAGATTTTGAGTGCTCTTTTTAACCATTTGGGAAATTCCTTTATACAGTAACCTACGTATTCATAGTTTTCATTAGAAGTCTCTAACAGTATTCATAAAAATATTCAGATTTAAGACCAAAGAATTTAGCAACTTTTCTATTATTTCATTGCTTGGTATAAATTTAGTTCTTTTATTAATAATATAATAAATATAACTATCTGCAATACCTTCTTTTAAGCCTAGTCAATGACCAATCAAATAAATAGTTAACAACTACTCACAATTTAAGATCAAGAAGGTATTTTTGCCTATGTAAATGCTTATTCCTCAAAGTCAACTAAAATTCTAGAGTTTAGGGTCGTAAAAATTCCAGACCCTTGTATAAAAAAATTACTTATCTCCACCTCCCTTTTTCTTGATGTCTTTGTCCTATGCCTTGGACCATTTATATAAATAATAACGGAATAATGGATAACCCTGTCAATTATTGCAGGTGCTAAATAGAATTTTATGAAGAGTCGAGTTTCTAGAAGCCTTTAAAAGCTTTCATGCCGTTTTCAACATCGATGTTAGCAAGGTTTATGTAAATGGTTGTGGTGCTGATGTCCGAGTGGCTTAGAATCCGGCGGAGAGGTTTAATATCTTTTGTTTGATAATTATTTAACTTTAGTTAAAACATTTTTAGAATTTAAGAAATGAAGAACACCCCAAAGACCCTCCATGTATTTATTTTGCCAACCATTTCCAGGGAAGGGAAGTGTGAAAATTAATTCGGGCTTAATGGATATATTAGATTGTTTTATTGCTGCTCGAACTAAGCTATCTATTCTTTTTGGAGTAATTATTATTGCCTGGGGGTTAAATAGTTTGAAACTGCTTTGTAGCTCTTTAATATAATGGTCTTTGTTTTCGCAGATTTCCTTATATGTTTTAGGTTCATGGCAGATATCATCTAAATAGCAGCCCTTATCTTTAAAACTAAAAATAATTTTAGAGTCTATTACCACACCAGCTCTCAAAACCAGATCTTTCAACTATACCACCAAAATCATGAATGCCAGATTTTTACCTGCCCTTGATTTTAGAAAAAGATAATCTGTGAGATTTTCTAAAAACCTTATTGTATCATTGTTATAAGCACACAAATAATCATTCCCAAGCCATCTAATATGGTTTTTGATACTCATAAGACTGTACTTTTTGATCAGGATATTAAAGATACCCTCTATTTAAATACGTTTTCCCTATGCCACCTTATAAATGGGATCTGTTCTTTTTTTAAGGATAATTTGACGTTTTTATTAATATTTAGTAATTCTAGTTGAGATGGTTCAATCCTTTGTGATATTTTTATTCTCCCAGCGTCATCAAAAGCGATAAAACCTTTATCAAAAAGCATATCATGAGTAGGGCAAAATAGCATACCATTATTGACATCCAATCTTTCTTTATTGCTAGATTTTTTCCACGGTTTACAATGGCTTGCTATTAATAATTCTTTTATTTTAAGACCACAAATAACACATTTACATGAATATGCTAATAATTTATCTTTAAATAATCCCTGTCCAACTCTTACATTAATTATTCTCTCTTTTTCGGTTTCATCCTTAAACCTATTAACTAGATCTTCAATATCTTTTATATATTCTTCTTCTTTTACCAAAATAGAGTCTATTTTTATTTTATTATTTTCACTTGCTAATTTTAATAAATAATCTCCGAGTTTTTCCCCAATTTCAAATAAATATCCCTGATTTCCTCTACCTTCAGAATTAAATGGAGAATATTTGCTAGGAGATAAGCTTAAGATTTTGTCAATGTTTTCATCTATGTTTACTGGATTTTCTAAGACATTATAATGAACTTTTACAAGCCAGCCTTCTTTATCCCATAGATTTACTTCATCCAAAGCAGGAGGAATGTCGTAATTAATGCTTTTACTTGTAGCGATATTAACCGATACTAAATTTCTTCTATATAAACTAAAAATAATATCTCCTTCATGAATTTTAGTCATATTGCTCCAATAAAATTTTTCTCTGCCGTCACTTGCTTTTTTTGGTGACCATAAATAACCACCACTTCTTTCATCATCATAGGTTTTATTTTGAAATACTATAAAATAACTCACAATAACTCCTTCTTTAGTTTTTTAAAAATGGGATATCTGCAGGAGCAAAATTAAATTTACTTAACTCATTTAAAGATACCCACTTATAGTCTTGATGATCTATTATATTTATTTCCCCTGATATCCATAAAATTCTGTAAGCAATAAGTTTTATTATAAAATTAGGATATTTATAAACACTGTTGCCAAAATGACTTTGTATTTTTATATCAATCGAAAACTCTTCTTTTATTTCTCTTATAAGACAATCTTCTGGAGTCTCATTTACTTCAATTTTACCCCCAGGAAATTCCCACTTATTAGCTAGGATATCTGTAGATTTTCTTTGGGCAATTAATAATTTGTTATTATGAATAAGAATAGCAGCAGTTACTAATATCATTAAGCTCTATATTTAAAAATAATTTCAAATTTATTTATATTATATTAAGTATTTAAAAGTATAGTATATTTTTATATTAAAAAAAATCTTTATCTAAACAAAGCTAATAAGTATATATATATTTTTTATAAAAATTTATTCAAATCCCTTAAAAGCCTTCATACCGTTTTTGACGTCGATATTGTCTAAGGTTATATAAATAGTTGTGTTACTGATGTCTGTATTGCCGAGTATGGGGCGGAGGGTTTCTATGTCTTTAAGTTTTATTTAAATTTCAAATTCATTACCATCTTCTTTTAATTCGGTTTTATCAGAAAAGTCCAAAAAAGCATTAGGGACCATAGTGTGAATAGGTACTACCTTTTTAGGATCAAGCTCTGCTATAAGTCTTTTAATATCAGAAGTAGATGCGTGTCCGCTTGCATGAAGTTCCATTAGCTTAAAACCTGATTTCTGTAAATGTTTTTCAAGCTTTTGCTGAAACTCGTTTTCTCGATAACCCTGCCACATTGAATAAATAAAGATTCCGTTTTGAAATTCACACTTTTCTAAATCTATTAACATAGATGGCCGAACAATCATAATGATATTGTCTTGCTCATTTTTTAATTTTTCTTTTGATATATAAAAAGCAGAAAATCTTTTTGCATATTCTTTACCGATTTCACTAAATATTTTTTGTGTAATTCTAAATGGATAAAATACCTTAATGCTTGAATACTTGTTTGATGGATATGGCAGTTTATTTCCCAGTTGTCTCAAATCATCTAAAATATTTGCAGTATAAATATCAAGCACAAATGTCTTGCCTAGCATTAAGGCTACTCTATAAAAAGTAACTATCCGGTCAATATTTTGAGAAGATGATTGAAATAGTAGTGGACCATTAAGGAATTTTATTTCTTCCTCAATTGATTTCTCTAATTTGCTTTCTGTTAAAACCTTCTCATCCTGTCTGCTGCACATCGTACCTTCGGTTAATAATATGTCTGCCTGCTTTTTAGCATGTTTTATAAACCTATCTAAACAGACGGCTTTTCTTCCATGTCCTCTAAAATCTCCTGAATAAATAATAGTCTTATCTTCTGCTGAAATCTCAAATACTGCTGCCTCAAAAGCCGAATGGTCCATTAGGTAGGGCTTGATTAGAAAATCACCGACACTAAAAGATTTATACATATTAAATAATCTGGCAGTAATTGCATTACCTTCGCATATTCTAAACTTTTGTGATATTTCTATAAGCTTTTTTATTCCTATAGACATATAAACAGGAATATCAGAATTAACATATTTAAGCAGTCCATAATGGTCAATATGCGCATGAGAAATTACAATTGCATCAAATGAAGGCTTGTCCCATTTATAGAGGCCTTTAATTGGGGGTAATACACCAAGCTCTCCAGGAGTTTTTAACAGGCAATTTTGAGACGCTGTCTTCAATTGGCGCTTTATTTAAAAATAGAGGATAGCCGGAATCAATTAGTAATTTTGTATTTGGTGTTTTAATTTCAATTAGAGTACCTCCTATTTCATGTGTGCCTCGATAAATAGTAAGTTTCAAGGCTCTCTTCTTTCTGCTATATCAAGGAGTGTCTTATTTACTTCCTTAAATTCTTTTAATGTGTAAATACAATCATTAAATAGCCCATAACCAAAAAACTGGCTGTGGCAATTTTTAAATCCGCCATTATGCAAAAGTCTATGTAAAAACTTTCTTTTTGAAGTTTATCTAATTCACTGTCCAAAGAGCTAGAAGCAGGTTTGTGGTTTGCCAGTAGAAATATAAATTCTGGTTTTTCGTTGCTAAATTCAAACTGTGCCGGAAGATCGTCTACTAGTTTGAGTGAACGCTTAGTTTCCAATATGCCATACATCTCTTTTTTTAGATCATTAATATTATTTTCCGAAAGATATCTATATGCTTTGTGGACATGGTCAGCTATACCGGATTTTCCAGACAAAGCGCTGTCAGCATATTTCATCTCTATTAATGCCAAACGGTATTTTCCTATACTCATACGTTTTGCCGCAATAAGATCAAAACGCGTATCTCCAGCCTGATACTCAACATCACAGATAAAGTAATCTGTATCTTTTGCTATCCCACCGATGTTATTTTCGCGGACCACGAGTTGCTGAAACTCTCTTTCAGCTTTTTTATGGGATACAAAATAGATATCCATCTCAGTCTTGATAGCCGGAATCATATCCGGCCAAGCTCTCCCATCTTCATATATGGAAACATATGCTGGCAGATTAGAAATCATTATTTTGGCATCATTATCTTCTTTTATATATTGTAGATCGAACTTAAAATCGTATCCTTCTTTTTTCTCAGTAATTCGGAGCATATTTCCACCACGATAATAGATATTGATATAGTTATGACGTATTTCGACAGTTAAATTATTATCATGGTGAACACTAGTAAGGATGGAGGAAAGGATTCCAGAATTTAAGCCTTCCTGGAATTTTTTTGATATCTCTCGAATTTTATGAGAGCTATTAATTTTATAATCAACTTTTTTGCCGTCTTTTATAATTCTTATCCAATCACGATATACATCTATTTTAGAATAAGATTCACTTAGTAACCTCATCTCTTCTTCTGAATAATTACCATTCTTGTCTGGCACCAATATTTCCTTTATTAAATTATTTAATACTATTCAAATCCTTTAAAGTTTTTCATGCCGTTTTCAACATCGATGTTGGCGAGGTTGATGTAAATGGTTGTGGTGCTGATATCCGAGTGGCCCAAGATTCTTCTTAACGTCTCAATGTCTTTTGTCTGGCGATAATATTGGGTTGCATAGGTATGCCTTAATGTATGGGGCGATATATTTTTTTGTATACCTGCTTTACTTGCGTATCTTTTAACCATTTGCTGTAGGTATCTGACTGACAGCTTTTTACCCTTTAGGGTACAAAAGAAATAAGGACTCTCTGGCCTTTTCTTTCTCCAGCTCTCAAGCAAGTCTGTTAGGTATTCCGGGATAGCAAGGTCTCTGTCTCTATTTCCCTTGCCGCTTTCAACTCTTAGCTTACCTTTAGTTAGATTGATGCTTCCTGGCCTTAAGTTTACCGCCTCTGATACTCTTAGTCCGCAGTGAAGCATTAGTGATATTATTGCCTTGTTTCTTAACCCTGTGGGGCATCTTCTGTTTGGCCCTCTTAATAATTTTTGCGCCTCTTCAGGCTCTAAAATGATTGGTAGCTTTTTTTGCGCCATATTTTACCTATAATTCGTATTATGCGTATTTTATGTATTTATTCACATAAAAAATCTATTGGTTACTACTGTCAAGTAAAATATGTATTTATTAACAAATAATATTGGTGTTTTTAGGGTTTATTTTGACTAGTCATCTGAGTAGGCACTTGACTAGGCAATGGGTAGTTGCTAGGCAAGGCAAGTAATCCTTAATATTTTCTGTACATTTTCTACTTCACATTATCTTTTTACAATAGCTCTTCCTGCTTACCTTTATCTATTTTACGCTTCGCATTTTTAAAAGTGGCTCTTGGTAAAATACGTGGATATTGAAGCTGTTTATTTTCAAGTAAATCATTAATTGTTAGAATTTGTATTCTTGGATATTTCTTCCCATGCAAGAGCTCAGGTTCATAAAATCCTGCTGATACTGCTTCCTCAATCATAGGTTTTGTTGGCTCTTCCAAAGTAATAAAAGCTCCAATTGGAGCTTTTTCCCTTTCTAATACACCTTTAAGATCTCTAATTTGGCTAACTGAAACATGCCCACTTTTGACCTGAATTATTATTTCTTTTGCAATACCACTATTATCATCGAAAAATTTAATATATCCATCGATACCGCTGTCAGCACCCTTTTTCTTATCCTGTGCTGGTCGAGCATCAACCTTATCTAATGCCCACCATTCAAATTGAAATCGGTTGTATTCTGCTAATGCTCTTGCACTTTGTAAGTCTTTAGGATCTCCTATAACTTCATAATCAGATAAGTCAGCATTAAAAGTATCAGATAATCTTCGTTTTATTAAATTTATTGCTAAATAAGTTATATCAATACCTATCCATTTCCGTTTTAATTCTTCAGACACTATTATGGCAGTCCCACACCCACAAAAAGGATCCATTACAATATCACCTTCATTGCTGCTTGCTCTTATAATTCTGGAAATTAATTTTTCTGGTTTTTGGGTTGGGAATAATTGTTTAACTGGTGCTACCCTACCAATATCCCAAACGTCATCTCTTGGAACGCCTAAAGATTCCTCTTTTACCATTTGTGAGGGTAATCTATTTCCATATTCATCGTATCCTGATATTATTTTAGATTCTCCAAATCTTTTTAATGTTGATTCTGACCTTTCCATAAAATCTACTTGGTTAAACACTCTTTCAGGTAATTCTGTTTTAGAATAGAATAAAATACAATCATGGTTGCGCTGAAATTGCCGATTTCCAGAAGGCCATTTTCTGTAATGCCAAATTATTTCATTTCTAAAATTTTTATTGCCAAATGTGGAGTCCATTAAAATTTTTAAATAATGACTTGCAGTCGGATCACAATGCAGATATATGCTTCCGGTAGCCTTCAGTACTCTGCGCATTTCAACCAGTCTTACTGCCATCATAACAAGGTATGCCATCATATCATTTTGACCCAGAAAACTTCTTAAAGCCTGTATAAGGTCTGCAATTTTTTTAGGTCCCTCTTTTACTATTTCATAATATGCATTTTCTGATTCAATACCCCAGTGCCAGGTATCCTCAAAAGCTGTTATTTGGGCTCTTGAATGTGTTCCATTCTTTTCATCAAATAATACATTATAAGTAGCCTTGCTATTAAAAGGTGGATCAAGATAAATGAGATCAACACTTTCATCTGCAATGTATTCTCTCATTATTTTAAGGTTATCACCAAAGTATAGTTTGTTTGTTGCCATAGATGATTACTTATTAGTTTTTAAACATCTCTAATTTATAAACTATTATTTAAATTTAACTGCTGTTCCATATGCAGTAATTATCTGGACATCCTTTTCTCTAGCAAAATCATAATCAATCCAAATTACAGCATCACATCCTTTAGCTTTAGCTGCATCTGCCAGTTTATTATTTGCTTCAGGTAAAAATTTTAAAGTTTCCCTACCACCTGATCTAAAAAAATGGCTTCTTATTACCTGGACACCGAATACCACATCTACAACTTCATAATCTTGTTTAATATCTCCAGTGCTAAGTATCATTTACTATTCCTTTCTTAATTAAATTATTTTTTAATATATTAATCCTAAACCTTGCTGTTTTGTTTATTTTATATCCTTTTTTATGTAATACGGCAAAATTATACTCCCCTTATACTCAACTGCGATTTATTTCTCTGGAGTAATACTTCTAATATAAAAGTTTCATTTTATATTATAGTGACGATTATATTCTTCTATGAATGGTTTTCTTAATTCTAAATATTTTGTAAAAAGGTCTTCAGCTTCTTTTTCACATTCTTCAACTTTTAAATCATAAGCAGCTTGGTTGGTCTCTAAATATTTAGCATAATAATAAGAACTTTTTTCAGTGTTATAAGCCCAATCTTTTATTACAGTAATTAGATTTTTCATGTCTTCACTTGGTATAACACCTTTTTCTTCTAATCTTTTATTTATCATTATATCTACAGCATAAAAATCATCATGAACTTTATCAGATAATTCATAAAATTTAGCTATTTCTTCATCTCTACTGATTTTTCCGTCAATAAAATCAGATAAAATGTTTATTTTTTCCATAGAATATTCAAACATTTTATCTGATAGATCATAGTTTGCTTCGTCATCTATAATTGCTTCCCAAAATTTAACTTTATCCATATCTATATTGATAGTGGTAGTAGTTTCAACTATTGAAGTAGTAGCTTGATTTTCTTCGTCCCAAAAACCTAAAGCTTTAGTTGTTGTGGTTGCTTGAGCAATTGTTGTTTGGGTAGTAGTATCCATTTTTGTAGTAGTTGTGGCAGATGTAGCAAAAGAATTACTACAACCTATAGCAAAACTAAAGACAAGTGTAAGAGCTAATAAAGGTACAATGAATTTTACTTTCATATCATTCCTATTGTTCTTTTTTATAATAATTAAAAAAGCCTATTACATACTATAGATTTCTTCTGAACTGTCAGATTTTGAGTGCTCTTTTTAACCATTTGGGAAATTCCTTTATACAGTAACCTACGTATTCATAGTTTTCATTAGAAGTCTCTAACAGTATTCATAAAAATATTCAGATTTAAGACCAAAGAATTTAGCAACTTTTCTATTATTTCATTGCTTGGTATAAATTTAGTTCTTTTATTAATAATATAATAAATATAACTATCTGCAATACCTTCTTTTAAGCCTAGTCAATGACCAATCAAATAAATAGTTAACAACTACTCACAATTTAAGATCAAGAAGGTATTTTTGCCTATGTAAATGCTTATTCCTCAAAGTCAACTAAAATTCTAGAGTTTAGGGTCGTAAAAATTCCAGACCCTTGTATAAAAAAATTACTTATCTCCACCTCCCTTTTTCTTGATGTCTTTGTCCTATGCCTTGGACCATTTATATAAATAATAACGGAATAATGGATAACCCTGTCAATTATTGCAGGTGCTAAATAGAATTTTATGAAGAGTCGAGTTTCTAGAAGCCTTTAAAAGCTTTCATGCCGTTTTCAACATCGATGTTAGCAAGGTTGATGTAAATGGTTGTGGTGCTGATGTCCGAGTGGCCCAAGATTCTTCTTAACGTTTCAATGTCTTTTGTCTGGCGATAATATTGGGTTGCATAGGTATGCCTTAATGTATGGGGCGATATATTTTTTTGTATCCCTGCTTTACTTGCGTATCTTTTAACCATCTGCTGAAGGTATCTGACTTGTAGCTTTTTTCCCTTTAGGGTACAAAAGAAATAAGGGCTCTCTGGCCTTTTCCTTCTCCAGCCCTCAAGCAGGTCTATCAAGTATTCCGGGATAGCAAGGTCTCTGTCCTTGTTTCCCTTGCCGCTTTCAACTCTTAGCTTACCTTTAGTGAGATTGATGCTTCCTGGCCTTAAGTTTATTACCTCTGATACTCTTAGTCCGCAGTGAAGCATTAAAGACATCATGGCCTTGTTTCTTAACCCTGTAGGACATCTTCTGTTTGGCCCTCTTAATAAGTTTTGCGCTTCTTCAGGCTCTAAAATGACTGGCAGCTTTTTTTGCGCCATATTTTACTTATAATTTGTATCATGTATAACTCAGGGGTTTTATAGGGTCAAGGAAAAAGCGTATTATATAGCAAAATCTTTCTATTGGTTTGCAATAAAAATAAGATTTTTATAATTTTTTTGGAATAGAAACTTCATTCAGTTTGTTAATTTGAGCCATAGTCTGCTAACATTAATTTTACCTTTTACAAAATATATAAATGCCCAATTTTTTGAAGATTTGCAATTGCATAGCAATTTAGTATCTTATGGCATTGGCAAGTTTAACATCAAAAGTTAAATCTTTAATTAAGTCATTGTAACTATCACTCTTTTCTATATCGCCAAAGAAAATCTTAAAATCTCCGGCAGACTCATTGGTCCAGTGATATGTTACATCACCTTTAGATAAAGCATCGGGCAGTATTTCATATAAGTCACCGCCCTTAGAATAATAATATTCATTTTGTTCTTTGTCAGGACCTATAATTTTTGAACTATAAATAGAAGTTAAGATTTTAAAGTCATTATTGTTTTCAATCATATACAGGACTGTCACAGAATCATCAAAAATGCTAAATAAAACCAAATCTATCCCTATCTTTACATTACCCAATTCTTTGTAAAAATTCTTAAAAGTATAAAGAGCTTCTGAGACAAGCCTGCTTTTTCTTGTATAATCAACTATTTTCCATTCCCCATTTATTTTTTCCAAATAAACTTTGCCTTCTGTTAAAAGATCGTACTTCTCTTCAGTTATTAAGCTCTCAGTATGTCCAGTAAAAGACATAAATCCTTCAGCTTAATTACCTTCAATTTTATCTACTTTAGAAGATTTCCTTTCAATTTCTCTAATAGCGGAACCAGAATTTTTTGATTCATATTCTTTAAAATCAACCAAATCTAGTGCATATTTAGCAGTGAGCCTTTTTTGTTCTGCAAAATCTTTGTTCTCAACAGCGGTTATATAGTTATCGATAACTAATAAAACTTTTGCATCTTCTGCTAACGATGCTTTTACTTCTTCTTTAGTAGAGGTTGTTGTTTCTCCTAAGGTTGTTTCTTTGCTTAAATCTCCATTTTCCTTTTGCAGTTCTTTTATTACTTCTTCTTTCTTGGCTATTTCATCTTGAAGTTGCATTATTGTTTTTTCTAATTCCGAAGATTTGGGTGCACAACCAGAAAAGATAGCCACTAAAATAATAATTACCAATACAATCAAGGGAAGTATTTTTTTTATTTTCATGCTAAAGCCTTTCCCCAATTTTTAAACACTTATTTTAATTTTTATATGTTAGCTCTAATTTTCCAGGTAAGTTTTTACAAATACCTGCCCAAATTAAAATATTAGCAACTGGAGTAATTCTTCTAAATACTGTATCTCCATTTTTCTTACTGTATATTTTTGATGCAATACATCCTTCAATGGTATTTTCATCCAGCTCTTTTTCTCCAAGTTTATAATTCATGGCATTGCCTTTTTTGGCAGTTCCTCCGAGTTTCTCTAACAACTTTACGGTTTCTATAAACACACCCCAGGGTAAAAAAGGTTCTTTGCCTAGATTATCAACTTTTATTCCACTTTCTATCAATTCTGCTAAAAAGTATCTATTACCCCTTAATAGCGGTATCTTTGCTTTATTTGCATTAGAAAATTTATTTATTATAGTTTTTATAACTTCTTCTTCTGTCATTAAAAAACCTTTCTTAATATTTATTTGAAGTTTTGGTAAAAAATTATTACTTACTAAAAACCCATAAGACTTTTAAGAGGGTAGGGAAGTCTTCATCCTTGGCTTTAATTTTAAATTCCTCTATGCCTTCAATTTTTATTTTTATTGTTTTCATCTATAAATTAATAGCCTTATATCTTGGTAAGTTTTTTGACCTTTAAATTTGCCATTTAAGGCAAGAAAATGAGCTGGGCATAGCATATTATTTACTATCCTTATATCCCTTAAAATAAAAAGTTTTGCTGGGCCTTTTTATCTCTCCTGTATTGTCAGGTGCACCTATCTTTTTACCACTTATAAAATGCTACTTAGTAAAATTTAGAGTAGATAGGCTTTCATAATAAGCAGAATCAAAATCTTTATAATACGTTTCATGGGAAAAACCTATAAAAATATACAGCCTGTCAAGCTTATAAATTGGGCTAAGTATCCATTTAAATTCACCCTGCTGCTTATCAGTAACATAATAAATATATTCCCTGTATTCTGTGCCATCAGCTAATTTTTTATTACTGATCTGTGGCTCGCTCTTGGTCCACTCAGATGTTCCAACAACTGAAGAAAGCTCATCCATTAGGCTATCCAGCTCTTCATCATTATTGGGATAATACTGATGATTTTTAAGAAGAACTTGAATTACAAGACTATATGCTGTGTTTTCATCAAGTGAATTAAATACTACGTTAAGGCTGTCTTCCTCACTGGTCATTTCATAATTAAAATTATCAGGATAGGATATTGTAAAATCATAAGTATCTTTTGCTTCAGTAAACATATTGTGCTGGCTAAATAAGGGATTGGCAGTTTCAGTAGTCTGGGTAGTCTCTTCTTCTGTTTTTGTAGTTTCCTCTACAATTGTTGTAGTTTCTTTACTTATGGTTTCGTTAGTCTTTTCTATTGTTTCTTCTGTATTGCTAGTAGTATTTTTAGGCTCTGCTGGCGCACTGCTGCAGGCTGGGATAAGACTGACTATAAAAATAAAAGCTATAAGCGGGATTACGCATCTTAGTACTTTTTTTATTTTATTTCCCTGCATTTATATGCCCCCTATCTTAATATAGTTAATAATTTTATTAACTATATTTTATATCAAAATAAATAAGTTTGCTTGCATTAAAAAGCTAATTAATGATATTTAGTTAAATAACAAAAAGTGCTAGGGCAGCTTTTTGCTAGAAAATAAAAAATAAATAGGAGATAGCAATGAAAGCACCGGCTATTATTCAAATAGTCCTTGAAGTTCTTGTTATTTCTGTTTTAGCCTGCCCTTGTCCCTAGTCAAAGGTTATACTTGGTGCCGCAGTTCTTGGAGTAGGAATTGTCCAGCTTATTAAATCAATGCAGAAGCAGAAAACCAATTGATTAAATGCTAGCTTGAAACATTGTTAATAATAACTTGGTTATTTATCTTATTAAATATTAGAAAGCTCTAAGAAGCTTCCTATTGTGAAGATAATTTTTGCTGTTTTCTCTGCTGTTAAAACTGCAGTTTTATGTAGAGGGCCTGTCAGGGGAAAGATAAAACTACTTGCCAACCACATTTAAATCTTTGCTTAAAATTGATAAAAAAACCTTTACAACATCAGGATCAAAATGCTTTCCTGCCTGCTGAGAGATATATTCAAGTGCCTTATCTTTAGGCCAGGCCTTTCGATAAGGACGATCATTAGTTAGAGCATCGTATGTATCTACTACTGCAAAAATACGGGCTGCTATGGGAATATCGTTTCCCTTAAGCCCTTGAGGATAACCAGTGCTGTCCCACTTCTCATGATGGCAGTAAGGAATATCCATAGCTGGGTGAAGGAAAGCTATGCTGGAGAGCATTTTAAAGGCATACTCAGGATGTTTTTTTATGATAGCTAACTCCTCATCTGTTAATTTACCTGGCTTAAGCAAAATAGAATCAGGAATTCCCATCTTTCCGATATCATGAAGCAGTGCGCCTCTTTTTAGATGAGATAACTGCTCACCCCTTATGCCAAATTTTTTAGCTACCAATACGGTCATCTTGACTACACGGCTGCTGTGTCCCTTTGTCTCTTCATCCTTTAAATCCAAGGCATAAGCCCAGCCTTCAATGGTTGAATCATAAGCTGAAAGAAGCTCAGCCTGCTTCCTTTTTATGGTATTGCTAAGTATCCCTATTCCAGCAGCAATGACAAAATAAGAAAATGTGCCAAATAAGAAGCCCCTGATGGTTGAAAGGTGAAGATAAAAAGTAGATATTGCCATTAAAAAGCCAGACCACACAGCAGAAATTAAGCCTCCTGATAGACCCCAAAACATAGCGGAAAAAACAACAAGGAAATGGCAATATTAAGAGGAGGGACAAGCGCAAGAAAAGGCTCTAAAGGTAAAGGTATTTTTATAGCGGGCTCCCAGCGGGTTGCCGTTCAGATAAGAGCCTCAAAATTTGAGCTTGAAATAGTTGATCCTGTTCAGTATGAGGAAATTTACGGGCAAAGGCCAAAGTTTACCTCCGGGCAAGCATAATGGCTACCCCTCTTGCAGTAGCTTCGATAGCATTAAAATCAGCAGGTTTTATAAAGGAGCACTGGAAGGCGCTCCTGGCAGTTTTTTTTGCCATATCCCTTATACCAGCCTTTATTATAACAGCGGTACTAAATATATTACTGCCTCAGGTTTCAAAAGAAGAGTTTGAAGTTTATAAGGATTTAACTGATAAAACAGGCATAAACTGGTACTCCTTTATGGCTTATGACACTGTAAGGCTTGATAACTACCATGAAGAAAACAGGCCAAATGAGAGCGTGTTTGATCTTCTTAAGGTTAATTTTACTGAATATGAAGTAGTAGAAAAAGAAGAAGAAATCACAAGGACAGTAAACGGCAAGGAAGTGGCTGAAACGGTAGTTAAAAAGGAATATATTGTAATAAAGGATATTGAAATTCACGGATATCAACCTATAAAAGAACTTCTTTTATCGTTAGGCTATCCTTCTTTAAAAGAAAATATGAGCGTTAAAAAGGTTACCGATTTTCTATCAGAGCTTGACAGCAAAGAGGAATATGAGATAAAAACCTCAATACTAACTGATGATGAAGTAACAGGGAATTTTGATGAAAAACATAAGCAGTGGTATTTTGCTTTATCAGAAATTCTCCCTTTAATAGACCCCACAGCTGAGTTTGATCCTGATGAATATATTATTCCTGAACTTTCAGCAAATCCCTCTATCCCTTCTATCTGGCCCTCCCAGGGAAGGATAACTTCTGAGTTTGGAGAAAACCGTATAACCCATACTCATAGCGGAATAGATATTGCAAACATAACAGGTACTCCAATCTATGCAGCGGCAGACGGAACAGTAATAGCAGTAGGCTCAAGCGGAAACTTTGGCAAGAGAATAATGATTTATCACGGGACAGACAAGGGAGGCAATACATATGTAACTATTTATGCCCATTTAAGCCAATTTAAGGTATCTGTAGGCGATAAAGTCTCCCAGGGGAGCGGTAATAGCCCTGATGGGAAATACAGGCTACAGCACAGGCCCTCATCTTCACTATGAAATCCGTTTAAACGGAACTGCCGTAAACCCAAGACGTTTTCTACCATAATATAGTATTATCCTTAATTTATATTTAAAAAATAATTTTTATAGGTAAAATGATAAGTAAGTTAAATAATTTCAAAACAAATATTATGCTAAGATAATATGAAAGAATCCCTCTACTATAAATATAGAGAAGATTATTCAGATAAAATAGCTAGATTATTTGAAAAGATTGAAGAACTAGAAAAAGAAATTCAGGGCATAAATACCGATATTTCATTTAAAGATATTTGTGTTGAAGAATTAGCTATTCGTAATTTTAAATGGGAAATCACCAAGTACTTCCAATATAATAATGGTTCACTAGGGTTTGATATAGTTTTAATAAAATATATTTTACATGATCTTCTTTTATATATTTATATTGTAAAAGAGAAAGAATTATCCGAGGAAGGAAAAAATACATGCAAGTTTGAAATTGAAATAAGATTCTGTTTTTTTCTAAATCATATTTATAATTTTAAGGAAAAATTTGAAATATTTTTTAAAATTAAAGATGAAAATATATTAACAAGTTTAGGAAAGGAACTTGTATCAAAATTATTTAATAAATCATATAAGAAAATAAAAAAATATTGTGATGCTAGAGGGGCTCTTGTGCATGGTATATATGATCTTTGTTATAATATTTTGAAAAATGAAATCAAGATATCATCATCAAAATTTAATCTTTCTGATGTAAATATAGTTGGACAAAAAATAGAACAGCATGTTTTTGTGTTAGAAGATGTAGAATTAGTAAGGCTGGTTGAAGAAATACAAGAATTAAGAAAAAAATCTATAGAAATTCTATTAGATATTGATAATAACATAGATAAAAAAAAGTTAATCGGTAAATTTAGAGATGGGAAGGGTTATACATTTTAAATTTTTATATTTTTAGTATTAAAATTGCACTATTTAAAGTTGTAAACACAACTCTTAAATAATGTAAATAAAAGCGCCATTAATAAATTCATCACAAGAGGAGAAAGCGATGAAAATTAAAAATCTAAAAAGATTGTTATTGGTGATATTTCTAATAACTTTAACTTTCCTGATTATGTTGGTTAATATTGGTTGCTCAAGTAGTAGTAATTTAGCTGACGCAAAAAGTAATGCAGATAAGGGAACCACTACTATTAAAGAAACTACAACTACTAAAAATAATCCGCCTATTGCAGAAATTAAAACAGATAAATATACGAGAAACAACATTAATACAGAAATAAATTTTAGTGCTTCAAACAGTAGTGATCCAGACGGAGATGCATTAAGTTATGAGTGGATACTTTGGGATGGCACAAAGAAAAATGTTGAATCTTTTAGTCTAATTTTTAATGAAATTGGTGATTTTGAAATTAAACTAATTGTATCTGATGGGAAAGAAAGTGCTGAAGATTCAATTATAATAAGCATAATTGACCAAGCTCCGGTTATTGTTTTGGATAAAGAGAATATATCTTGTAATTTTGGAGATGTTTTAACTTTATCAGCAAAAGGTACTAGTGATCCAGAAGGTAGTGAAGTTAAAATAAACTGGATTTTACCTGATGGTACTATTTTAGAAGGAGAAGAAATAGAATATACAGTGACAGAGGTTGGAGAGTCCGAAATTACTGTATTAGCGACAGATGGAACTAATGAAAGTAAAGAAAAAATAAAAATAACAGCCAAAGAGAGTGAAGAACAGTTCAAAGCCAGTTGTGAGAATGTTAAATATAGCGATCTTTTAAGAAATCCTGATGACTATAAATTTAAACGCATCCATGTTAAAGGGAAAATTGTTCAACGTATTAGTGATATGGAATTTCATTTTAATATAACTAAAGGTAGTTATGGTTTTTGGGATGACAGAACATGGCTGGTTTTAAATAATAAACCTGAAGAGAATATAATTGAAGATGATATTGTCGAAGTCTGGGGATTTGGAGGAGGAAATTATGATTATGAAACTGCTTTAGGAAGTATCAACACCATTCCTGTTATATTTGCAGAATATGTAGATATAATTCAGAAAGCAGAATAGAAATAAAATATTTAAGTAATTATAAATAACAGTTGGATTGCTCATGCTAAAGAGATTTGTGGGATACCTGTAGGGGTTGCACATAATAGGATATCTAATAGTAAAAGAAAAAATCCTTGTCCAGAAGATAAACTTGATGCAATAAGAGAAGCGTTTATATACTTTAAAATGCTATAAATTTTCGTTTTTGTCTCTCAATGCTCTTACCTTAAGCCCCTAAAACAGTCAACCCAGGTTGACCAAATTTCATTATAGCTTAAGTAAATATGAGGCTAAAATAGAGGCAATTTATTTTAAAACAAGCTAATAAATAATATAATAATACTCATTAAATTTTCTTTAATATTGTCACTGTTATCTTTGAAACACGAGAGGACAGTATGAAAATAAGAAATAAGATACTTACAATTCTTATAACACTAATTTTTTTACTATCCTTTAATTTAACTTCCTGCACCGGGCAGTTAAATGATTCATCTTCAGCCAATTCATCACAGCAAGCGGCCACAACCAAAGCTTCTGCCACGTCTACTCAAATCACGACAACAACTACCATCAAAAGCAGTGAGCAGGCTACAACCACAAGTACAAGCAAACAGGCAACTACCACTACGATAGCCAAGGCCACAACTACAACTGAAGAAAAAAATTCAAACTCAAATTCAAATCCTGCTTCAGGCAGTTCAAAGCTTACAGTCCATTTTATTGACGTTGGTCAGGGAGATTCTGCTCTTATACAAACACCAAACGGATTAAACATATTAATAGACGGAGGCCCTAAATCAAGCTCAGATAAGGTAGTTTCATATCTTAAGTCACTCGGAATTGAGAAGCTAAACATAGTTATAAGCACCCATCCCCATGAAGACCATATCGGGGGGCTAATCAGTGTCATTAATTCCTTTGATATTGACAATGTAATAGATTCAGGCGTAAGCCATACTTCAGCCACCTTTAAGAATTATTTAAATGCCATTAAGGCAAAAAACATAAATTATCTTACCCCTTCCCCTGGAGAAAGTTTTGATTTAGAGGCAAATATCAAGCTAATTATTTACGGCCCTTACAGCAGGTCAGGCAATGACTTAAATAACTCCTCAGTTGTTTCAAAGCTAACATACGGCAGTACTTCATTTTTATTTGTGGGAGATGCTGAATCAAGGGAGGAAAAACAGTTGGTTTCAGGCAAGCTTGACCTCTCAGCAGACGTGTTAAAAGTGGGCCATGAGTGAGAAGGCTTGAAAAGACAAGTAATCTAATAAAGAGGGTGAGTGTGGGGGAGGTGCTGTATTATAAGTCTAGTATTTGGCTTTATGGGCTTTTTGAAATGAGCGTTCAGCATTTTAGGTTGAGGTAACTAAAAATTAGATTAGCCTATTTCTAATTATATTTTTCAGGATTTAATTGTTTTGCCATTAGATAGCATTCATATTCTTCATCATATTTCCCCATTTTATTTAATGCAATACTTTTCCCATACCAGCTATCACCATCATAGGGATTTAGCTTAATTAATTCATCAAAATACTTTATTGCTTCTTCATATTTACCATTTTCAATAAGATTTAATCCTTCGTCATTAACTTTATTAGCTGCTAAATCAATAATTGTCTCTTTTTTGTAATTATTATAATTTGTCTCGTCAATATATGTGTCTTTCCAAACATTGGCTTCTCTCCTACGTCTAATAATACTTAAAATATATTTTATATTTATCAACAAATTCAAAATTAAAAGTCCAGCACAAAAAGCAAAACCATCCCATTCGCCTGTGACTAATCCTTGAATCAATTCAAAGATAAATCCAATAAACAAAATAATCATGAATATTGTGGCACAACCACCATGCAAAACACATGCACCATCTTCTTTTTTTAATCTGTTTAACAGAAAATTATTTTTTATTAAAGACGTTTTCTTCATTTATTTATTGTTACTTTTAAATTTTTAATTTTTTCTTGCCATGGCAAATGAGTTTATGGCAACGATAAAGGATACCAGCATTATAACAACAGCAAGGCTGCTTTTAGCTATCCAGAATATTTCATAAATACCTAAAATCACACAAAATGCACCACAAATATATAATAATTTTTCATATTCACTCCTTGGATAAATATATTATTTTATTCATTTAAAAGGTTTTTCCAGCCCAAGTTTTTCTGCTTCTTGATTAAAATAATTATTTATATTTTTCAATTCCTGAATAGTTTTTAAATTAGCATCTGTAATTTTTTGCAATAATTCACTATCTTTTTCCAAAGTGTATTCTGGGTTGTCACCATTATAGTAGTCTATCAAATTTGATATTCTTGAAATTTGCAACTGTATAAATACCGCATTATAGTTTGCGAAATTATTAGCAATGCTGGGCATTTTAAGCTTTGCAAATTCATCGTAATAATTTTTAAATAGATTTAATGCCATTTCATAATAGTCACATATTTCGCTAATATCATCAGATTGATTTATTTTGTCCGCTATTTCTGTTATTTTTTCACTATAATTAATTGTTAAATTCTGAATTTTCAAATAATAATCTCTATATTCATTTAGTTTCTTATTATATTCAACGACTTTAGTATTTACGAGTGAACTTTGGCAAGATATAAGAAAGGAAACAAGAACAGTTATCAGTACAAAAATATATAAAATATATTTTATATATTTTTTAGATTTCATAAATTTTCCTTTTTAATAATATGTTTTATCTTTACTCCCTCCTATACCAGTTAAAATCATTCCTACCCAACCTATGCCCCAAATTAGAAAAACCATCCATGGAAACTGTTTTGTAATGATCCATAAAATTATTGGGAAAATTACAACTGCAGGAAAAATAACAAACGAACCTATAGCCCCCCATAATCCATACAAAGCATAATAAAACATAATGCTGATTACAAAAAGGTAAGCATCACAAACAAAGAAAATAGTATATCCAAGTACTTTTAAAAATTTCAACTATCCCCCTTCGTAAATACGAAAATATTGTATATCATACTTAAGCTATATATATTATAAAAATATTTTAAAAATAATTAAAGTGTTATACTCAATTTTAATATTATTTTTATCTGGGTAGAAAATGCCTTGGGTTTATGGCAGTGCTGTTTAAACGAATTTCATAGTGAAGATGAGGGCCTGTGCTGTAGCCTGTATTTCCCATTAGACCTATTATGTCTCCCCGATTTACTTTATCCCCTACAGATATGTTAAAACCGCTTAAATGGGCATAAATAGTTGCATATGTGTTGCCTTCCCCGTCTGTTCCGTGATAAATCATTATTCTCTTGCCAAAATTTCCGCTTGAGCCTACTGCTATTACTGTTCCGTCTGCCGCTGCATATATTGGAGTGCCTGTTATGTTTGCGATATCTATTCCGCTATGGGCGTGGGTTATACGGTTTTCTCCAAACTCAGAAGTTATCCTTCCCTGGGAGGGCCAGATAGAAGGGATAGAGGGATTTGCTGAAAGTTCAGGAATAATATATTCATCAGGATCAAACTCAGCTGTGGGGTCTATTAAAGGAAGGATTTCAACAAGGGCAAAATACCACTGCTTATGTTTTTCATCAAAATCTTCTGTTACTTCATCGTCTGAAAGAACAGTGAACAGTGGTGTCGTTTGTCTGATTACAGAAGGTCGGTTTTTCCCATCCTGAAAAAGAGCTTGAAGTAGCCGTTGTCAATTATTGCCGCCTGGCCGTAGCACTCTATTGAAAGAAAATTATTTTAGCTGAATAAGTAGCAACAAAGAATTTATCAACAAATCATAAATATAGATAGAAAATGTTCAAAGACTACATTAACAATACTATTAAAAATGATAGAAAAGTTAAAATAGAAGTAATACTTACTAACAGTTTTAGCATAAAGGCATATAAAGATATTATTAAAAACCCTATTTGTGCTGTAATAAATATGTTAATGGTAAGTTCCACCATTAAAATCAAAGGACAACAATAAATTGTCTTAATAATGTTTACCTATAACTAGATAAGAACTATATTAATGTTCTTTATGTTATTCATAAGTCTATATTTTTTGTCCAAATTATACGTCTCCTGCTGATCGGACGATATTTTCCTTTGTAAGCAGCCGTAGCATGCATATATTAACAATCCAAAAAATTATTGCAGCCACCAGGCACCAGATTGCAAATGACCATGAAGTAATATTGATAATGCCGGTTGCTATACCAAGAGGTATCCCCATCATCAAGCCAAAACCTATCAGAAAAGAAGGTGCAATCGCAATATCAGGATTATTGGCTATAGAGAATAAAACAGTAAATGCTATAAGTGCCATGAAAAGCAGGGGATTAATAAAAAAACTTATTAAAATTGATGGTAGTGGTAAAATCGAAATATTTATTGCTGGTATGATGGCAAAAAAATTGATGGATAATAATATTATTAGCGATGAAATAACAGATATTATATATGCAGGAAAAAAAATTGCCATACTTTTAGCAAGCCATAGTTCTATTGGGCTTAATGGAGTTGCAAGTAGTGATTGAATACTGCCGTCGGCTTTTTCTCTGATGATAGTCAGATTTGCAAAAGACCATATAAAGGTAATCATGACAGAAAGTGGGATAAAATAAGCAACTAAACCAACTATAAGTTCAAGGATAGGTTTTGCTGGTAGGCATCCTCTTAGTTCCTGTTTTTTCAAAATAATTGTAATTATTGTAGAAGCTGCAATTGTGACTGCAGCAAATATAATGCAGATAATTAAAAAAGCACTTGTTTTTCTAAGTTCTTTAAAATCTCTCTGGAAAACTGTGACAACCCTTTTTATACTCATTCTTCTCAAGTCATTCTTCCCAAGCCAAATTACTTATTGTGATAGTGATAATACAATTTTTTCCCGACTCATTCTTGAAATCAGAAACGAGATAATTATTGAAATGATAGCTGCCAATCCCATTGTGATTAAAAAAATATGCCAAGAAGTCATGTCCAATATTTTTCTAAGTGCTAAATTGATAACCAGAGTTATAAAAACAGGAAGAAATATCTGGCCCACTATATTACCTGATGATGCTTTTCCAGTTAAACCTATAAGATAGGTAAGCAAGTTAAAGCAAAAGTAAACAACTGGTACAGCAAGAAAACTGCTTAATCCTATCCAATGATTGTATAAAAAACCTACAGTTGGGACAAAATATATATAATTGACTATCAAGAGTGTAGCTAGTGTTAAAATTTCACCAAGGATAAGACCTGGTATAAAAACAGATAAGCTTTTGGCAATCCAAATTTGTTTGGTGCTTAAAGGTGTAGCCAAGAGTGATTCAATATTACCTTTAGCTTTCTCCTTTATGATTGATTGAGTAGCAAAGACATTCATATTTATTCCATGGCAGAGCAAACTTGTAGTATACATAATTAAACTAAGTAATATCTTAAGATATTTTGTATCTGGAGAGGCTTTTCTGATTTCTGGGGATATCAATAAAATACAGAAAAAAATAGATAAAAGAGCGGATACCATTACAGTTACAACTAAAAAAACTATCACCATTGTTTTTGAACTAAAGTTGTCTTTAATGCTTTTTGTGGTTATTAGTATTGTGTTTTTCAAAATATCCCTCATGATGGTTCAGTTTCTTTTAAAATAGCTGAGTACATTTCTTCAAGTGAAGCTTCCTTTTTTAATATCTCCTCTATTTCGACTCCGTTATTTGTGATTATGCCAATTATATCAGAGGTTTTAGTACCTTCCTCAGGTGTAAATATAAGAATGTTTTCTTTAATCTCCTGCAGGCCTAAACTTGAGAATTCTTTTAATTTTGAAATTACTGAATCTGGTATCATTTCATTAGTTTTAACAATTACATTGCGCTTGCTCATGCCTTTGCGCAGGTAATCCAATTCTCCATAAAGCTTGATTTCTCCCCTGTCAATAAGAGCGATACGATTACAAATCCTTTGAACTTCATCAAGATTATGAGAGCTTAAAAAAATAGTTTTATTTCTTTTGTTTGCAAGCTCAATCAATAACTTTCTTATTTCTATCTGGCCGGACGGGTCTACTCCGGAGGTTGGCTCGTCAAGTATAAGTATTTCAGGTTCATGTACTAAAGCTCTTGCTAAAGCCAGTCTTTGTCTCATTCCTTTTGAGTAAGTATTTATTTTATCTTTAGCTCTTTTCTCCAATCCTACCAATTCAAGAAGTTCTATGATTCTTTCGGTGTTTTCATGAAATCCATATAATCTTGAATAATAATCAATGTTTTCTTCTGCAGTCATATTATCGTATAAACCATCTTTTTCGAGAACAAAGCCAATTTTTTTTCTGGTTTCTACTGACTCTATATTTTTACCAAAAATTTCAAGTGTTCCCGAGTCTGCTTTGAAAAGACCAAGCAGTATTCTTATAGTGGTCGTTTTTCCTGCTCCATTTGGGCCAAGGTAGCCAAAAATATCACCTACTTCGACATCAAAACTTATACCTTTCAGTATCTCCTGTTTACCAAGAGTTTTTCTGACATTTTTCATACTAATTGCTTTGCTCATTTTGCATTCCTGATCATGTTTTTATTTTTAATTCATTTTTTTAAAATTCATCAATGTGAAGTATATCTTCGAGTTTTCTTTTTGGAACATGAAGTTTACCTTTGCTGTCTTTATAGTATTTTATTGTGTTGCCCTTTTCTATATCTTCAAAAACTGGATTTTCAAGCGGATAACCGAGTGCAATTACGCAATCAATAATATAACCTTCTGGGATGTTTAGAATTTTAACCAGTTTGCTTCTATTGCAGGATGCTATCCAGCAACTACCTATTCCTTCTTCAAGACCAGAGATTATAATATTTTCAACACTTGCACCAACATCATATTTATAAAATGCATTATCCATTATTTTGGTATTAACAAGAATTATTATATATGCTGTGGGTTCTTCTCCTTTTTGAGGATTTCCTTCTGGTTTGATATAACCTGCCCAGCTAAGTGTATTGAAAATCTTATCTTTTTTGTCCTTGTCTATGACGATAAAGTATTCAAGGGGCTGTAGGTTTCTTGCAGAAGGGGCAAGTCTTCCAGCATTAACCATCTTTCTTAGGGTTTCAATTGGTAAGGGAGCCTGCTTAAACTTTCTGATAGTCCTTCTTGAAATTATCGAATCATAGATTTTCATAAACCACTCCCTATAACTCAATTATCGTTTCATTTGGGATTTCGTTAACTAAGCAATTTCTGACCCTTTTTCTTATTTTATAAAAATATGAAACGTTTGACTATTAAAAAAATTTTAAATTTTACTACTTTTTTAATATATTTAAAATTGTCATTATTTTATTATAATCAGTATAATATCATTGTTTTTATTGTTTGGTTCTGATTTTATTGCTTATAAATCCTACAAGGATATTAGAAAATATATAAACAATAAACAGTATCAGTGAAATAGCATCGATTGAGAGTAGTATCAATAGAAACAATGAGCAATAACATGGAGGTAATAAGTGGATATCTGGAAATATTATGATATTACACATAAAAAGCACAAAATATGCAATCCCATGAGTATTATCAAACTTGAGCAGCTTTTTTCTACTTTAAACTTACAAGATGGTTCAAAAGTTTTGGATATAGCTTGTGGGAAAGGGGAAATATTAATAAGATTAGCTGAATTGTTCAACATTTCAGGAATAGGAATAGATATTTCGCCATATTTTATAAAGAAATGTTATGAGAGAAAAAATGAAAAAGTTCCTACCTCCGATATTAGGTTTATTGAAATAGATGGTGCGCAATATAAGCCGGTTAAAGATGAATTATTTGATTTGTCGATGTGTATTGGTGCGAGTTGGATTTATAATGGTTTTTCCGGAACAATAAATGCATTGAAAAAGATGACAAAACATGATGGGATAATCATCATGGGAGAGCCTTATTGGATAAAGAATCCGGCAGAAAAATATCTTGAAACGATTGAGGCAAAAAAAGAAGATTTTAATACTCATATTGGGAATATTGAAGTTGCCGAAAAAGAAGGATTGAACTGCATATATACTCTTGTAAGCAATCATGATGACTGGGATAATTATGAAACCCTTCAATGGTGGTCGACAAATGAATATTTATCTGAAAATCCTGATGACCCTGATAATCAAGAGCTAATCAGCAAGGTTAAAAAAGCAAAAGAAAGTTATCTGCTTTATGGTAGGGATACTCTTGGATGGGCGATATATGTTTTTAAAGGACGTGTAATGTGATAATTTATGTGTTCTTTATTCAAAGGCTAAATTATATGTTCCCGATACATTTTTAGAAGAAGGCCACGTGATTTTTAATTCATCTAATGTTACTGTTACATGGTTTGGTTCAACGGAAATACCGATATTTTTATATTTATTTCTGTTTTTTAGGATGTTGACAAGGCAAATTGCTTTTTCAAGTCCGTCTCCTCTTTGATAATTCCAAACTTCATCAGGTTGAGCTACTCTGGGACCATCATATATGGATTGATCTGGCATTTTCTCTATTATATTAATGACCTCAGTATCGCTATATTGTTTACATCCTTCTATAGATACGGGATTTCTTTCAATAGCAGCTTTCATAAAGGGTTCCCAATTTGTTCTAGAAAAATCTCTATAAGCATAAAAAGCAAGATCGGCAGTTGTATTTTTATCTCTTATTGACTCAAGGTAGGCAATAACATCATCTCTTTCCATGTCAAACGATAAGGTGATTGGCTC